>JAABUS010000058.1_pt1 | contig 242944 bp, 80 predicted proteins | sample 5560161 | NCBI WGS metagenome assembly JAABUS01 (sample SAMN10711885, study PRJNA513376) | rock metagenome | isolation source: Antarctica rocks | place: Antarctica: Victoria Land, Trio Nunatak nord | collected 2016-01-04
TGGGGGCGGGGAGTGGGATGCTGGTGCGGTTTTGTACGGATGAGGGGAGTCAGAGGAGGAGGGGGCTGGCGGAGGTGATGGCTGCCGAGGGTAGGGATGGGGTTGATGGTGGGGTTGGTCGGATGGGGAAGGGGAAGAGGATTGTGGGGAGAGGGGAGGGGTATGAGCTGGAGTGGTGTGTTGCTGCGCTGGAGGTTGAGGGAGGGGATTTGGATCGAGCGAGGCAGTGGCTTAGGGACTATGCTCCGACGAAAGCAGAATCAAGTAGATAGACACTCAGCCCACAGCCATTTCATAATCAACTTACCACAATATCCTCCCTTCCCATCCCCTTCCTCCCCTACCCAACCTTCGCCGCCAGCCCCCCACTCCCCTTACTCGAGAAAATCCCCATGATCCCAAACCCCACATAAAACAACCCCAGCGGATACGCCACCAGCCCCCGCATACTCCGCATGCGCCCCACCGCGCAGAACATCCCGCTGCTGCTATACGTACACCACCCAATCGCCACGCTGCTGATCACATACCCCACCGCCGTATCCATCGGCCACACCACCCCCACCGCACTCGTGCCCACGAGCGGTAGGAGGCAATACCCCAGCACCGAGGCGGAGCGCGGGAAGGTGAGCGTGCTGGACATGGAGGAGGGGTCGTATGCGTGGGGGTTTGGGTAAGAGGAGGAAGAGGCGGGGGAGGAGGAAGGAGGGGGGGACATCAGGGAGAAGATGGTGTGCAGAGAGAGGGAGCCGACGAGCGCGAGGCCGTAGATGTATCCGAAATGGACTTTCCCCGAAAAGAGCAGGAAGGTGCCGAAGAGGAGGAAGAAGAGGATGGGGCCCGCGAGGTCGGAGTCGTCCATTATGTGCTGGTCGATGCGGGCGAGGGGGTTGAGGACCGTGAGTGTCTATTATCGTATATCAGCTCTGTACGGCCTCTCCTTCATAAGCCTAAGAAAGGAGCCTGGCTTCGATATCGCTGCTTTCGGCGCCCCGCTAATCTTTTTGTGGGCTGGATCTGGGGCATAGGATGGAGATAGAGGGAGGGAGGGGAGAGGACGTACCTTATCCCGTATATGCCCGAAATTCACCCCCAGCTCCTCCAGCAGCGGCGGCTCGCCGTCATACCCCTCCGTCCCGAACGCAGCCAGCCACCCCGTTCGCAACCCGCCCTGCTCGCCCATCCTTCCGCTCGGGGCCCCGCCCATCCCAAACCCCCCGCCGCCCCCGTAACCACCGCCGGAGTATGAGGGCGCGGCTTGGCCGTAGCTGGAGGCGCCGTATTGCGCTTGGGAGGGCGTGCTGTGTCCGGAGACGGGCGCGGTAGGGTAGGCGGAGGGGTAGAATTGGAGGTTGGATTGCGGGTTGTAGGGTTGTTGAGGGGGGGGTTGGGAGTAGTAGTTGGCCATGTTGGCCGGGGGTTTTGGAGAGGTGCAGCAGTGGCGGTGGATACAGGGTGTGTTGATTGAATGTGGTTGGGGGGGAAATGAAGTGGAGGTGATGGAGAAGTGATACGTGGTGGTCTTGTAATGTAGAGTTTGAGATTAATGTGCCATGCAGGCAATAGTTTGGAGCAAGACGTGTTTCCTGGGATTGCGCGTAGCGGGATGACAGAGGCCTTTCATCGAGGACCAACAGCCCCTTTGTGTTCAGCCAGGATACCAGCACGTGGCTTATCTTGGTCACAGAAGCTATAGGATCAGGATGGAAGCCGAAATATATGCTTAGTGATCAAAGCTTCTATCCTATACTGCAGTACAAGATACTAGCTGCGGTCACTCAACCGCCTATGCTCAGACCGGTCAGAACCGTCAGATTGCTCTCCCATCCACGTTGGCTACAACATCTACACGCAAGAAAGGCAAGTGAGATGAAGGCTAAAAATTTCCGCCCGCTGCTAAAGAGGAAGAAAATTCCGCGTAACCATCGCACCAACATTCAACTCCAAAGAAAACTGCCAAAGCACTGCTGTAGAAGGGTATCATGGAGGCCAGCCTCCACACGTCGTGGCTAGGGTGCTGCAGCGTGCAGAGATTACGAACAGGTGACCTGAGTAGCGCCGTTACTCCGCTTGTAGGGCTACAAGAGAGGTCTAACGTTCATTGACTAGCCCGCATTCTCTCTCACCATCGACGACCAGGCCGCTGCTGAACCGACTCCCACTGCTCTTCATGATCCGTGCTTCGCTCTTGAGATCACCTGCGATCACTCGGCCACTGCCTTCCACTAGATGGATATCTGCCCCACTGAGGCCTCGGCCACCAGCGGTCTCAGCTGTGCTGGGCTGATCATCATGCTCCCGGCAAGCAAGATCGGTCATCACAAGGCCAAGGACGAAAACGAAGACCGTCAGGCCAAGGGAGTAGCATGTGTGAAGTGGTACAGGTAAAATGAATGGTGGCAGTAGCGCATTTGCCTGTGATTGTGATTTAACGGTTGATGCACCTGGGAAGCCGCCGTCGTTAGTGCTGCTTGCCGCTGATTTGGTAGTACTTGAAGGGCAGTGAGCAGGTCGTTGTAAGGTGGGATCGAAGCATAAGGCTGAATTCGAGGATGGGCTGGAACTGCTTGAAATGCTCAAAGTAGTTGACTCCGAAGCCATCGACGTGGACGAGGTAGTTGACTCCGAAGCCATTGACGTGGCCGATGTCATATTCGTCGAAATCGGCAGCTGCGTTGTGGTCGTATTTGCAGGTAATGTGAGAATAATGGTAGTGGATACTGACAGTCCTGGCGGCACAGCGGGCAAGGTGGGAAAGGCGAAGGAGTACCGACCAGATGGCTCCGGATGCACGGATATGACCTCAGTGTACGTAGAGGAGCCGTTGGTCGTTGCTGTCAAGCCTCCATAGCATTCTTTGCCACCTCTGCCATCCATCCTTGGAGGATATACCGGACTCATGGTACATTCAGCGGCAGACGCAAAGAAAGGAGAAGTTTTGCTCGTTGTGGTCGTTGCAATGCTGGAGTATTCGTAACATCCTGTGCCGAAGGGCTGGAATCCCCGACAGTATGGTAGACCTGGAGGGCAACACTCTGCTCTAGGGAACAGCGTATTGGAGCAGTTTCCAGAGCTGTGATCATAACATACGCTTGGACCTTGGCATTGCTGCCCTTGTGGACAACAGCCTGAGGTACCAGAGTTGAACCAGCATGAAGTGAACTATGACAGAGATCAGCCTCCTGGGATAGTACGGAGATATCGAGTAAAACTCACAGCTGGGCAACAAGAAGAGCCGCAGCACAACTCGCCAGGATTGCAAAATGTATTACCACAGCAAGTGGCGTTCATCGGGACACAGAAAGGAGGGACGTTATTCAATGACGGCATGCAACATTTTTCTGGGTATAACTTCCGTCAGTCTTTGGCCCCTTAGCCCGGTCGACATACGCGTACAGGGAAGGGATACATACGGCTTGGGTCGAAACACTCGCATAACATAGATCGCGCACCCAAATCGAAAGTACCAGGCATTACCCAAGCGTCGCCTGCCGAGACATTGCGGAAATATGGTGCAGCGACTATAGCTGTCGATGCGTTGGATGTGAGATTTGGTTGGACGCTGTGGTTGAAAAGACCTGCGCTTAGATCTGGGAATGAGGCGATCACCCCCATGATGAGTTGCAGCGTGACGATGACAAACAGCCCAGACTGTGCTTGTGCCATAGCGAAGCTGGTTCTGTAGTTTCAAGGATCTTGAACAAGGTGATGATTGGTGAGTCTGGGGGGAAGATAATAGCAAGGACTGATAAACTTGTGTGGACCGCTGAGTTGGAGCGATCAGCACTGATGCTGTTTCTTTGAAGCTAAATAAGAAGTCGTCGATTTTGCTAAAGTGTGGAGTGTTGTAAACCCGTTCACAGAGGCCTCTGATTGCGATGCTGAACGGCGTGTGTAATAGAGCTGAGGGTTGATCGGCATAGGATGAGCATAAAAGAGGAATTTGATGAATGTATAGTTTGACGCGATTGTTGTCATGGTAAACATTCACCTGTACGCTAATTTCATTCAGTCGCGCTCTCGGTTAGGTGATGCGAGCAGCCTTGTAGAATATGATAGAAATTCATAAGACAGGCTCATGTTGGTACGGACCTACTGGGGTGTTTACGCAGGTACCAATGAGCAGTCTACGATGTTGTATGGGATTTAGAAGACCTCAGAATATCTACTCACAGTCTCTCCCCATATTTCAAAAGGCAACATGCAGGCAAAATACCTCACTAAGCATTACCATTCGTGACGATTAACACTGCTTTATTCGCAGGCCTGTGTAATCGATATAACAATCCGATAGATATACTTGCACCTCGCTCACTTTCGGTTCCTGCTCCAAATGAGCCTTGTGCATGTCCATGACTGACCTGTATACGATCTGGACGTCCAAAGATATGGACAAGGCCCCGTGCGATACAATACCCGCTCTATGCTACAGGAACTTCAGACCAGGACACAGGCACGGAGATCCTCGCAAATTCGTGTGAGGTTGGAGGTGGGATATGGCAGAGCGAACCTGGACAGGTGGAGCAACACCATGTATTGTCTGTATCATGACGGCTTTCACCTAAATGATTCCGGTCAATAGGCGAGTCGTTGATCTCTGAGGTTAGCTTCCATTCAAGATTAACCTACAGTCCCTGCTATACCAGGCGACAAAGAACCTCGATTGCGGTTCCCCGGCGTGACTGACGTGGAATGTTTGAACGGGGAGGAATCAGGAGGTAGCGTTATGCTGATGGCTATGAGGTACCTTGAGAGTAGTGTTCATTGAGAGGAATGCTTCAATGACCCTAGGGGAAGCCAACCACGGATCACGAGTCCTCAGCAGAGTCGATCCGATTTTAGTGGCAGTCCAGCACGACGTCTCATGGCATCTGTAGAGTCCTTCCGAGGAACTAAGCGCATGTAGTGCTGTACAGTCCATTCCTCCGGATGATATGACCCTCTTGGTCAGTAGGACTGATCAGTATCTGAGGGATACAATTGCGACGTCCCTCGCAGACTCAACAGCAGAGCATAGGCGAGGCGTGAGGTAGCTGATTCCAGTACTGTCTTCCCGTTCACGAGTCGATGAGAGGTTATAGATAGTGCCAAGAACTAAACGTAGTCTCACTAGCCCAAGACTTGGCTTGGCACGGTGGCGATACGAGTAGCCGCTTGAACCGATTGGCGTCAGTCAAGTAACGACATCCCGGATTCCTGTTGCCGGCATCCATCCTCCGACTACCACCGAAGGGGGCTCGGCCATGATTCGCGTCACCACTGCCCGTTTGCTGATGTGATCCTATCCGACTCTGCCGTCCTCGATTCCTTCACCTGGTCTTGCTCATCCACTCGAGACTCGATTTGCTTTCACCAGCCATGTCCCTCGACGAATTCCCATTGCTCAACCACCTCTTCGTAGCTACAGCCTCCTTATCATAGCGTCAATATCGCAAACCCAGCTACTACGACATGGCTCTCCATATGGCTCGGCGCATGCTCCTGGCGCTCCTGGCTTCACCCTGGGTTCTGCACTACGCCTCCTCGCAGCAGGTCGCGCCTTCCAATGCCACGATTCCTAATGATGACCATACGTATTCATTGCAGACCACCGAGGGCAGCATGCTCACCAGCACCCGAATTGAACCCTTGACCGGTAATGCGAAGTTGAACACAGTATGTTTTTGCCGTTCTCTGAGCAAGTGCTCGCTCTAATAACCGTACAGCAACAGTCTATCAGTGGACCGCTTGTCCTTGCCACAGCTCAGACCGCGAACAGCGTGGGTCAAGGGAGCATTGCGTACATCAGCTGCGATTCTTTCTCATACCCGGGAAATATAGATGCTACGCATACCATCAACATCGCGGTCTCCCAGAACCCAAGTGCTATAATCTTGTTTAGCAATACATCCGCTACCTGCACTTTCAAGCCTACCAATATGTTTACCTTCGGCGTAGTCTACACCATGGTCGAAGCCAATAGATCATCCGAATTGCAGGGTACCCTAGCAGGCCACCCTCAAGCTCCACCTGTACAGATACAAATGAACTCCAATGTTGGCAATGGTACTACGACAACGCAAAGCCAAGGATTTGGGCATTCGCCTACAACTGCTGTCGCTATGATCATTCTTTATAGCATCACCGGGATTATTACTGCGCTCTTCTTGATAATCATCATCGTTGGAGCCATTCGAGCTCATCGGCACCCAGAGCGATACGGGCCTCAGAACATGCTTGGCAGACCGAGACAGAGCAGGGCTAGGGGCATCGCAAGAGCTATGTTGGACACTTTGCCGATTGTCAAATTTGGAGAGAGAGAAGAGGATAAAGCTGTCCAACCTGCATCGCACGGATCAAATCCGCAACCGCAAGACATCGAGTTGGGCAATACCCCGGGTGAACCTCGGCCAGATCAGCACCAAGCCACAACCTCTCCACGAACGTCTGCCGAGCAGACAACAGACGCGAGAGATGGTCCGACGCACGAGGGTCCGGAACCCGTCACGACCGAGACCGTAGCAGAAAACGACCAGGTACCTGCGGGCGAGGCGCAAACCGATAGCCATGCTGATAATGGACTTGCATGTTCTGTCTGCACAGATGACTTCGTCAAAGGTCAAGATATCCGCGTTCTTCCATGCAACCACAAATTTCATCCAGAATGCATCGATCCCTGGCTTTTGAACGTTTCGGGTACCTGTCCAATGTGGTACGTTCAATATTTGATGAATTCCTTGACGTGATACTAATTCATACAGCCGAGTGGATCTTCGTCCAATAGCCTCGAATAGCGACCCAGCAGGTGATTACGACTCATCATATTCCGCCGAGTCTATCACCTATGGTAGAGAGGCAGGTTCATCGCCTGAGCCGCCTGCCGATGGTGCCACTCCTGCATCTCGGCGGCGGTCCCGGTCAGGAATCTCCCTTTACATCCAGCATACACTCAACAGGGGTCGTATGCGGGATGCAACTCCCGAAGAGCGTCTTGCCGCTCTCAGAAGGTTACGGACCGTCAATCGAGCGAGCGAGGCCGAATCCGGCAGTGCGAGGAATAGGATCAGCGCAAGACTAAGCCGGGCTTTCGACTCGGAACGAAGACATTCGTCTCAACGAGGATCTTATGCTGGGTGAATCGGAATTTGACTGCATGGTAAGGCGCATATTGGGCGTGTATTGGCGAAGCGATCGTTCCTCCATGAATGGTATGTATGAGGTGTGGTAGCATATGTACATGAAAGTGGCCTTCGATACCCTATTCATGTCAATGAAAGTATGTTGTATGTGAGTGTCTCGCGATTGCCATTTCACGCCTCTTCTTTGGCGTGACCCTTATCTCTTCGGTTTCCATTTCCCTCAAATGGTCTCTCAACCCACTCCTTCCTTTATTGAGGTGGTTCTGGTTTGCTGACCCTATCCTCCTTGTGTCTTCCTGCTCTTGTTTCTTTGCCATCACTTTTCCATGCTGCGACCAGACTATCGGAATTTGGAGACGACACGGGAGCGTTGGCAGCTTTCAAACGTGCCCTTGGTGTGTCGACAACATCTGTCACCACACACTATCAGCAAGTGCGTCTCTCCTTCGTCGATTTATCGTCAATCCTCCTCAGCGCTGCGAATCCCACACACCACGTTCGAGATCCCCCGCCCCCGCCGCCATATCGCACAATCAACCCAGCCACGGCTATGCTTTTCGCCTTTAGAAGACAGGACTTTTGTCCTTTCCACATTCGCAATATCGTCCTCAGACTTGATTGTCAAATGCGATTATACTACGGGGGTCCGAATACCATGGTGCACTGATTGACTGTCTTGAAACCCAGCCCAACATACTTCCCCACAATTCCACACCTCACACGCTAACGCCACACATGCCAGCAGGATCACTGGCCTTGCTGCCGTCTCGTACGAGGGTGAATACCCTGCTCATCTCGTTTCTTGAACGTGTACATCGGTTTGAGAAGGTGGAGACTGATCGCGAACGGCAAGGAGAATGATCCCATTCGTTGTTCGCAGATCTCATGCTCGTCATCTTATTTCACACCAACTTAAGCTGCGTCTAGACCCGATACCCAACCAGCATTGACTGCTGCAGATTTGTTCCCAAAGTAGATGTACTTGACTTGGACGGGCGATGTCTGCTACTGAAAAGCGACACTGACCGTCCGCTGCGCAGGTTGGAACGACAACGGCATCACTCTCATGCTTGGTTTCGTCAATCAGTTGGTGGAATATCGATCGCCTCTGGTGGTCGTACCGGGGGGGTGTATGCATGTTTTTGGTTATATAGATGGTACCGGTATCGCGTTGGTAGAGGGACACAGCTCTGGCTCGAGCTACCGGTTTGAACAGACATTGCGAAGTATTACGTCCATCTAACGGTGACAGTGTGAATGTTATATCACTGATATCCGACCTTGAGTTCTAGATTGGAGGAGTGACAGCGTGGTCAGAAGCACGGGGCACTCCGGGCCTACTCCATATCGCTGTCCTCAGCCCATCCTTCACACCACTATGGACGGCCTCCAAAATTCCGCGCTCGAGTCAGAAATAGCAAAATCAGTGGCATTCCATCAGTATCTCCACTCTCATAATCTATCTGGCAGCTTCCTGGTGTCACATGCTACGAAGAGACCATGGTATCCCCTCGAACCCGCAGCGGCACAAGAGGGAGGCTCCCAGCATCTACCGCCCTCCTCCAACAATGCCGCTCACCCCATCGAATAACCTCGAGCGACAACACGCTGCTCAAGCGTCCAGACAGCTCACCCCAACAGCCGAAGTCCACTTATCAAGCTTCCAAATAGATGGCAATACCAACCCCAGCGTGCATACGCCGTAAGCAGCATGCCCAAAGTTCCTTCTCTCATCACCAGCGCATACGTCTCCGTGCTAAATCCCGCCAGAGGTCCTAGCAATACATCCAGCACGACCCCCATCCCCACATCCAACTATTCAACACCATATGTCCAACCCCCATAACAACATCTCCATCCCCCCTTGATCCTCTGCCATCCTATATACAGCCATCGCCGCCTTTGACCGTGCATCTCTAGCTATCCACCCACACAGCCAGCTCGAACCCCCCCCCTCCAAAGCCAAAAGCACGAAACCTCGCCATCCGCAAATTCGATCGCCGGCGGCCCCTCCCCCTGCCTCGATTGCAGTGCCGAGGAGTCCAGCTCCGCTCGAGATGGGTTTGGAGGCATACCACCCACCCCTCGCCTGCAGAATCCATTATCCATGGCTATCGCGTCCTTTCTGTGGCTTTGGACTCTCGATTGGGATTTTCGAGTTTCGGGGGTGGAAGATGGTGAAGGGAGAAGGTGGAGGCAACATCCGGGTGTTAATGGAGGTTTCCTTGAGTGGCGTCGAGTCCTATGGCTGCCATGGGGTTTCAATTAGCCACATGGCTTCATGGGTTTTTTGACTGCTGAAGAGACGGTGCGGTCGGAGGGAAGGGTGAGTCAGGTTCGTGAGCAGGGTGCAGTCGTAGGGCGAGGAAGAGCCAGTTGGGAGGGGAGGGGGGGGACGAGAAGGGAGGAAGTGGTGTGAGGAGGAGCAGAAATGGGGGGCGTGACGGCAGCGAAAGCTATGCAAGACTATCTTCCTTTTCTCCGGCTTTGATCTCATTTGATGGCTGGTTTTTGACGTTCGACAGTATTCCTGCGCCAGAAAAGTGTCTGACGTGTTTGGAAAGCATGAGCCGTAAGTGGTACGCTACACCATACTATTTTACCTTTCGCTGGCAAACTCTGTATACGGCCAAATAGGCAGCCCCTGGATGTTCCTCGGGAGATATACGCCATACAGACTTCGGATACCGCCCCATTTGCCTGAAGTACGCCAAGGCAACAAGCAGACCTTTTTGTGACGCTGCTCTTTGCGTGATTACAGAGACTTCTGGCTTGAACAACTCACTTTGGAGCCGAACGGAGTTGATGGATTCATACAGCCATGTTTTTCTCTTTTCTCCTTGGCTCCTGACCTACAAATCGCTAGTCAGTCGACTTGTACAGCTGATATCTCCCCTCCTTTACCCCAGTACCTTCTTATTCACACACAGACCACCAACCGCCTCACCCATCCCACGCCTCCCCCCTCCATTTGCGAACCTCCAAGCCCCACCTAAGCCCAGCTCACCCTCCCATTCCGCACTCCCTCCTCCTCCTGAGGCGTAAACCGACCCCACACCCCTTCCACCGACCCTCGCCTCCCCACCTCCCCCTTCCCCATCAAGCCCGACCCCCGGAAAAACGAGCTACGTCTCGGCGTCGATACCGGCGTCCCGTACGCAGGGAGTTCATACACCGACGCCGCCGCCGGACTGACCGGCAGACTCTTCCACACGTCCCTGTATGGTCCGAAAGAGGAGTAGAGCGAGAGGATGCGTGAGGTTGTTGAATCCCTCGCTTCTTTGCCCTGCTTTCCCCCCTCAATCAGGGAACCATGCTTCTCGGTCTCCGCCTCGTCTTCCTCTTCCTTCAGCGTCGAAAGCCGCGACCTAGCCGACACCTTGGATAAGGGACGGACGCGGACTTCGAGGCGCTGCGCCCATGACTCTGGCGGAGCTGTGGTTTTTGGAGCTACGCTGCTGGTAGGCGACGGGACGATGGAGCCGAGGGTTGGGGAGTATGGGAGGGGGGAGTGGGGTGTTAGGCGTCGCGCGGTGCGGGCACGTGGCGAAGTGAGGGAGGTGGCATAGGGGGAGGCAAGGGAGGTGGCGTATGGGGAGGCGAGCGAAGTGGCGGTTGGGGGGACAAGGGGCTTGATGTGGGGAAAGGGATTGCTGAGGCGGGAGTTGTACATGACGTTGTGCGGCAGCTGGTGGTGCGTGATGTTGTATTTGGCGTTTGCGGCGTGGGTGTCGATTGAGAGGTGTTTACTGTTGAAGGTATGCGCGGTTTTGGGAGTGGAGGTGTGGGGGCGGATGCCTTTCTCGATGTCTTGTTCAGAGGTGTGGCGGCAGTGGTGTGAATGTTGGCTGGGTGCGTATTCGGCGATCAACATGTCGTACCCCGTGATGAGCCCGCAGATGATGCTTACGCAGCCGATGACGCCGGTGATGATGCTGCCGTCGGTGGTGCGGCCGGATTTGGTGGCTTGGGTGCAGAGCACGATGGAGACGGTGAGGGCGATGATGCCGGCTTGGAGGATGAGGGAGAGGATTATCAGCGTGCGGATGTGCGTCTTGGTCCAGGGCTTCTTGTTGGGAAGTAAGAATATCTCGGGAGTCGGAGGACGGATGACGGGCTGAATTGAGGGTTCTCGAGTTGGGGAGCTCGGGGACGGGCTAGAGCATTCAGTGAGTGAGATGATGACTTTGGGGGGAGCTGTGACGGGCTGGTCCAAGCCGAGGACCTGCCGAGCCTTAGAGTTCAGGTCGTTGGCATGAACATCTTTTGATCTGTCCAGACGCCCAGCAGCAGCGCTGTTCGATGCGGAGGAGCATCCGGAGACCTCACTATCCGTGAAAGGGTCCAGGGTTTCGATTGGATATTTGGAGTCGAAATCGTAAAGTATGGGGGTGACACGGTCATCAGGACCTTTGACGCCGGAGCCCGTAGCATTTCCTTGTGATTGATGAGAATGAGTGTCTTTCAAGGTTTGGAGGGTGTTGGTTTGCGCTTCGGGCTGGGACTTGAACCATTCCTCGAAGCGGGCACTCAACGATTCCGCTGGACTTGAGGCGGCCATCCTCCCTGTGTGTTTCAGTGACGACAGAGGCTTGGACAGGGGCTATTGATAGGTGTGTGCACAAGATGGTGACTGAGAAGGGGTCGTGAGCGTTGAGAGCTGAGAAAGAGATCCGTAACACGGGGGCTCGATCACAGTCTCACAGAACTACTGCAGGAGAAGAGTGTGAATGCCTGCAGCACGAATCTCGAGGCGGAAGTCCTCAAGGAATGGGCAATGTAGCAGGAACACTAGCACCATCGGCTCTTGAAGAGCTGAGAGATACGTGAGAAAAGTAAGCAAAGCTGATGGAAACGTCAAGGAGGAGTGAGATACAAGACGTAGACTCGAAGGGAAGCAGACCGACTAAAATGAATACCGTTCCCCTCCGCCATCCATGGTGATTGAGATGATCCAATTCCACAATGGTGTGAAGTCTCCGTTAAGCGGGTATGTGAAGCCATCTTCAAGGAGCTTACGCTTCGAACGGTACTGGAGAGGGAACCTGGATTTTAATATGGCCCCAATCTCGAGGAAAGAATTAGGAGCCCCGCCAGATCTGTACGTCGGATGTCGTTTCGAATGGTATTCAGGTCGTTGTTGATAACTACCATGATCGGTATTCCCAGTGCATTGCGTACGTCTGGATCCTTCACAAGGGCGGGGAATGTACGGGCGAGGTATTCAATAGCTACTCCGCCGATGGACTTGTGAGCATAAGTTGTGAAGTCGGTTGATATGATGCTTCGTGTAGGCATTAATGTATCCATCGGTGGTGGCTCTTGGCCTGGGGACGAAGTCACCTTGATAGGAAGAGCGAACAGTCATTATCAGAAACGATGCTCGTCGACTTGTTTTCCAATGTTATCCTGCCGATACATCTCCTTTGCGCCACAACGTTGACTAACTTGGTGGACAAACAAGGAGACTCTTTCTAGGACCAGCACCACGCTGTCGACTGACTCACCAGGCCTATGGTATTCTTGTGCCAGATCGTCAGACAGTAACCCAATGTCTAATATTCTGACGTATTGCTCTGTGATTTGTTTTGTTTGCCGGTAGATCCCAACAAGACTATCGACCTTGGTATTCTCATAAGAATGACTGATCGTGCCATCAGGAATCAGGTAGAACATCCGCGCAAACGTTGATCGGGGTTGTAGCCGGCCTATCTCCGCATACACACATGCACGATCCAAATCCACAAGACAGATCAGCCTTCATCTCGAGATCATCACTCATACTAGACTGGCACGGAATCATAATTCCAGATTCCCGGAACGGTATGATTGTCAGCGCCCCACATTCTTACCGCTTGTTCGATCTTACTTTCATCCGTCTGGTAGAAGATCTGGAACCTCACATCCCGAGAAGGCGCTTTCTCAGGGAAGTAGTACCAACAGCTAACAGCTGACCTATTGATGGCAGCCTGATCGCTGATGTTGGAGGTAGTATCCCATCGGGTGTGCCCCGAGCCGCCATATGCAGTGAAGTCGCTTCCTTGTACAATCCCGCTGGCGCTCTGGAACGCGATACCCCATTGCCCGCGCATACTTCCATTCTGCATGAGATCTGCACGGCTTGACGGCCCGAGCTGCCAGCGATTGCTATCCCCCGCTTGAGGTGTCATTGTAGGCTCGGAACCAAAGCCCGAGGGATTGACTACTGCTTGCTGTGTAGAGCGTCGCGTTAGAACTGGTAGACCAAATAGCCGCGCCACTAAAACGTGAATCCGTTATCCCAGGTGCCATTCTGGTTATCGAAGATGTATTCGTGGATCGTGCCGGCAGTGCCACTAGCGTAAAGACTGATGCCTCCATCCATCATGTTCAAGGTATGATTATACGTTATACCGCCGCCGGCAGTAAAGGCAATATTTGTCTCCTTGGGTACTTTATAGCCTTTACTACCAACGTTCCCTACGAATGAGCGAGTCAATACAAGTTCAGTAGACCCGCCTCAAGTCGTTACTTATATCTTCCCAGGTATGTGCTAGTGCTACAATTGGAAGCAGCATCGCTCCAGAGGCCAGAAATCCAGATATTTAATTATACACAGCGATAGCCGAGAGACTAGGACAGCAACCTGGGACCATTGAGAAGCCCAGTCAAGATCGAAATGAGGAAACACCGAGGTATCCTCCGGCCCGATTATACTCCCCTTGGTTACACCTCTCAATCCTCGCACGGATCAGCCTACCCGTAGCAAGTAAACCCAAGGAATCTTGAACATCGCTGTAACGCACGATTCATAGTCAAAGAACTCGGATCCAGGAGAAGGGAGGATTCGACAAGATGTCACGCCTGATCTTCGCTGAAGTATCTCTTGCTTCGCCCGCTCAACCCAGGCTTGGCACTGACCGATCCCCCTGCCGTCACATGATGCACGACGTGCGGTCGATAGACGGCGTCGACGGGAGGCATCCAGTCATCTAGGCCCAAGGGGAAATATTCATAGAGAAGATCGGCCGAGTCCAGACCGTTCGGAAGGTTTTGAGAACGAGTGGAGAAGAGCGAGGTGGACGAGGGAAAGGAAGGCGTTTTGAATATGGGTGGTTTCGCGACAGCGCTAGGATTGTTCGTGCGAGCTGCTTTATGTGATCTGTGAAGCGCAGTGCTTGCTTCGTTGTCGTCGGAGAGGGACAGCTTCATCGGTGCCGTTGGAGTACTACCAGATGTTGTTGGGCTAGAGCTTGCCTTCGTTGTGAAGGAGCTCCTGTCGGTTGAAGTCCGAGGTTTTATGCTTGGGCGTGCGGACGCAGCGGCTTGCTTCTCGCTGAATGTGTTCGGTGTTTGAATGTCGTGCTTGTCGAGGGAATGGGTATTGAGACATAGATCAGGGCTCTTCTCAGCCTTCATAAGTGATTGCTGCACATTTGTGCCTTCATCATGACCCCCTCGAGGTGGATTTGTGGCCTTGCGAGCGGTATTCCCTAAACTACCTACAGGGAGCTCTTTTCGTTGCTGGAAGTTTCTTGGGCTTCGGCCTCTTACAATGATTGCACCGGACTTAGCTTCACATATGGGTATCTTTGTCCCTGTCGACAATGTGGCCACTACCTTCAGCCAAACCACGAAGTGCTGCTGTAACTCCTTGCGTCTGCCATTGTTGGCTGTGGCTATTCGGAACTGAAGTCGCTTCCACGCTATTGGAAACGTGGCATAGTCAGCGTCCATGTCTTGGTTGGACATGATGTCTAGTGGTATGGACGTAGGCTCTCTTTCAGACTTATCCTCAGGGGTGGACGAAGCGCCAGCGGCAGGCGTCTTCCAAGGTACCGATATCAGCTTCACTGCATGCCCCTCTCCAGACTCCGTGGCTGAGATTGACAACTCTTGGGCAAGTATCGGTATCCTATGGCCTTGGTCTGTGATGATATACCGTAGTGTCCGTGGCAACGTGATCGATCCAATAACCTGAAATAGATTACGGCGGTAGCAAGTTAGCTCGGATGACGGTGCATTCATATCCATCCTGTCTTCGGGAGACGTTTCTGCCATGAAGAACATGCCATGCAGCTGTGCGGTGAGGGACAGCGATGTCCGTTGGAGGGACCAATTCAGCAGCTCGAAGTTATACGTGGGCATGTTGAAGTTTAGGAGCTTGTTGTCCCGATCGATGGAAGTTTCCGGAGTGACTTGCTCTTGCTGACCTAAGTCTCCCAGTCCCATGGTCTCTGCGAATGAGTCCTCGTACGGATTTGAGTACGATCGGGAGTGGTCGGAAGGCAGCGAGGGAGGCATGAAGGAAGCATCGTCATTCCCATGAGGAGGTCAGATAAGTATCAGTAGCGGAGAGCAGTTACTTACATGTTGATATTCCCGGTCCCGAATAGCCCCGTCTGCTCTTGGTTGCCCATCGCCGGTAGCACACTGCGATAGTCGCCAGCGCCGAAATTGCCCAAGCTCAGCGGGTCACCCATGTAAGACATCGTTGATGGGTCAAACTCCTCCATTGCGCCGCCTACTTTCGAAGTTTGAGACCTTTATGTTGCGATTTGATGCGGGAGGGGCACTGGGAGCCAAAGGTACTCTGGGGGCTATGGTCGTCGGTAGGGACAGTACTGCGTGTAGCGGTGTCTTGGAGGTGCTCTTGCAGTTTTTGTCGATCTTCAGCTGGCGCGGCTGCAGTGTGACGCTGCTGGGCTGACCGACAGTCTGACGTCCGATAGCGTCGTGTATGGGTGTACCATTTTCGGGGCGGATGTGGAGACAGCGCTGAGGGCCGGATGACACGAGGTTATGGGGGGGGTTGAAGATTGTGAAGGGAAAAGAGCAATTGTTGGCGATTGGGCCAAGGATGGGCAGCGAGATGTCTGGGCATGCTGCCTCACGTTTGGGAAGGGCAAGAGCAACAACGTTCATGGTTCATGGTGGATGCAGCAATTAGTGGGGGCGGGGGTAGAGGCTCGGGAAGGCCGAAGACGCCGGGACGACCAGCCCCGCGGCCCAGGGATATAGACCTGCCAGGCATCGAGCTATCCCAAGCGTTCGGCCACGGCCGGTATAGGTCTGGAGCAGCAGATTGGGTGGAGATGGGAAGGATTGGTCGTCGATCAGTGTTTCGGAATCTGCATGAGTGAAGCAGGTACAAGTACACATCAATCGTCACTCGGCAGTCAACAGATACGAAAAGGAACAATCCCTCGAGGCCGACTCAAGCAACGATCATCAGGGCCCTCGTGCACTCATGCAGAGGGTATGCACAGGCGCCACGTTCTCCCACGTTCTCCCACGTTCTCCGTGCCACGCTCCAACCGTTTCAGCGTTTTCGTTCGTTAGCACCATTCGTCGATCCCCCACAAGCACATTGCTCGTACTGCGATGCCGCTGCTGATACTGCTTATCAGTCCGCATATCGAATCCAGTTGCTTTGGAGGACCTTGCACGTTGCCAGCCTACATCGCTGGGAGCTCCTCTTGAGCGGCGTAGGAAATAGTCCAAATTCGTGTCTGCCTTGTCCTCTGCGCCATCCCTTAATGCCGGATCAACAACCTGTGATCATCCAAAGCTGTGTCATGATACGACTTTTAACGCGCTCGCGTCGGACGACACTTCCTCGAAACTGTGTAGCACTTTGAAACCCATAGCCATGAGGCTGTCTAGATTTCCATCGCCATCGATCTGAGACGGATGTCAGCAAGTACCTTGTTTTTCCGTACCGGGGAGAAGAACTCACGTGATTCAACACCACTGCCTCCGCTTGTTGGGTTTTTGCCCATCTAATCCCAAGCATGATTAAGCCTTGCAGCAACGTTGAATATCCGCCAGCGCTTGGTGAGATTACGGGACTCGAAATGCCTGCAGAGATGTGGCCCGACTCTTTCAGTGCAGGTATTGCATCTGCCCAGTGGCATTCACTGGTACAAACCACTACCGTTCCCACCGTCGCATTGTCCTTGGATCGCCGCGCTCGAATGACACCGCAAGTCTTTTGGTCCGCTAGAGAGAGAGCAAGAGCATAAGTCTCCGTTATGCCTTGCCTCGAGCTCGTCTGAACGTGATCTTTGATTACATCCATGTGCTCCGGCCCTTGCTCTAGATTGAATTCTATATCTTCTAAACTCTGAGACAAGTCGACTGGGGAAATCCACGTTGAAAGACCTCGAATTACCATACTGCACACCGGCCTGGACATTGTAGAATTCCAACCGAGGTTGACGAACCATTGTCGAAGTCGTTTGCGTTCGAGGTTACTGTTTGAAGGGATGCCGAGGAAAACGCTCGGTAAGCGTGAGCCAAGCTGGAAACGCTTGAGGCCGCTTTGTGATTGTAGGTTCTTAATTGCTCGATTGTGTAGTGAATGTCCAATCGAGAGCTTCCGTCGCTCCAGAGACACGAGTATAGCGCCTATCACGCCGGTACCGGTAGATGCGAAGTAGTACGTAGCACAAAACCCATACAGCGCACGGGTGCTGCTGTTTCTGACAACATAATGCGCCTCGTCGACCAAAGTGTTGCGCAGGAGATAGGTGGAGGATGAGCATCCGGCGAGCTCTGATTGCTGGTTCACAGGACATTCCTGTCGCAAGCTCTGTATCAGAGTATCAAGGGCGTCAGCGTCACGCTTTTCATTCCAGCTCTCGACAAGCCAATGCTGCTTCGATTGGTGCACCTTCTGACTCTGGTTTATTGTGCCAGGTAATGATCCTGTAGGGGTCAAGTTCCCAAAGAGTACCTCGACCAATGCTTGTAACGCTGTCTCCGTGAAGTCATACGTGCAGACATAAGTGCCAATGGAAGGATCCATGGCGAAATCATAAGGGGAGCTGACAGCGACAACCACTAGCGGCTTTTCACGCTTCTGGCCGTCTTGCACAAATAAGGATTTGCAAATCATCGCAACATGTTTTGTAAAGCCGTGCTGATAAAGATTGCGGTTTGCGTCAGCCGTAAGGACCACGACGGCGCTGGCTCGATGGATCAGGTTTTCATGGACGGGGCGCAAGCCGTTGGCAGTGTATGAAGTGTGCAATACACGACCATTGCGCTGACGAGCCATGGACCTGCCTAGCTCCTTGAAAATACTCTCACCACTCATTCCTGAAGGACTGACAGTTCCATTGGCCATCGGCCCCCCAGGAGCGCCAGGTGATTCGACACTGGGATTCGCCGCTAGACCTCGACCCGCTGCGGATGCCGGTAGGGGTTTGACAAGGGGAGAAAGGATCAAAAGCTCTTCCTCCTCGTCGAGCAAGTTGGAAAGTGGTAGTAAGCGGTCTTTATCCCTTACCACCGTTATGGAGGACTGGTAGGCTTGTGTTGATAGGCTGGAATGGGAGGGCTGCAAAGACGAAAGGACGTTTGTTCCTGAAGCAAGTCAACAGGCGACTCCAGCTTGTATGTCTGTCTTTGGACCAGTGATAGGTCGGTGCAGCGATGTCAGGATTAGAGTAATACCTCCAGGCGTCAAAGCTCTCTCCCATGAAGTGCATTTCGCTTTCATCTGCAGAACCCGCCGAAGCGATTGTCTGACCCTGGTGTTCGTGATGACACCGTCTTCGATACCAATTTTCATCCCTGCCATGGCTTCTTGCTGGGCAGCGAAAGCTCGGCAGACCAGAACCGAGTCGCAGCCAGCATTGACGGCCATGACCGTGCCGCCACCGACGCCAATGTTGTGACTCAGCGCGTCCATTTCCAGGCACTCGGAGACGACTACTCCGTCGAAACCAATATCGTCACGTAAAAGTTCATCGACCACCTGCTGAGACAGGCAAGCATGCATAACCTCAATTCCAGCAGACGACATGGCACATCCACCAACCATCATAGCATCAACGCCCTGAGACACAGCATTACGAAAGGGGACAAGCGCGCTGAGACTTAATTGCTCCAAAGACTCGGTAATGATTGGCACATCCAGCGATGATCCTAGGAATTCGAGATTGCCATACGAAGGGAAGTGTTTCCCGCATGTTGCTATCTCGGCGTCTTTGTAGCCTTTCATGAATGCCACGCCATATCTGGAGACTTCTTCGGCGTCGTCTCCCGTCGTCCGCACTCCTAGAGGTTGGTTCTTGACGTTGGTCAATACGTCCAGGACTGGCCCCATGATCCAATTGACACCCACGGATCGGAGCTCGAGAGCAGTTGCTTTGGCGATCTCGTATGCCATTTCGATAGATCCGGTGGCGGCGACACCCATAGCGCTTGGGAACTGGCGTATGTATTGTTCATCGAAAAGGCTGTTGACTCCTCCGTTTTCTTGATCCAGCGCAATCGCCAACGGTACAGGGTGGCCTGCATCGTGTGCAATGTTCTGCAAGTCCAGAACAAGCTTGGTCGTTTGTTCAGCAGCTGCAATACGATCAGTGACTAGGTAGGCCGTGCAGTACAGCCACTCCCAACTCGCAGTCTCTCCCAAGAGATAAAACCCTTCTACGAGAAATAAAAGAAATCAAGAAATATTTGAGTTGCTACTTACACTTCAGATTCTTCGCTGTCAACAGGATAGTACCCAGATGATGCTTTTCTATCAGTTGACGTATTTGAGGTGTCACCTCAGTGCCATCGAAGCCCATCATGAACAGCTGGCCCATGGTCCTGTCATCCTCTCAGCAAAGCGCGGTGAGGCATATGTTGCGATCCTCGACACTTACCATCCCATGTCGTCCCATATCGAATCGTTCTCCATACTGGACGGCGTCAAAGTGTCGCTCATGGTGGCCGTAGACTTCTTTCATTCTTTCGGCAGGGACAAGAGGCCAGCTTGTTCTCCCTGCCTTAGCGGCAATTGTTGTGCAACATCAGTCGATTATAGTCCATCCTTCGAATGCCGAGATGCAATCAAGCCTCAGTGGAAAGTCTGTTCAATCCATATGTCATTGTTATTCGTGCTGCAGCAGGTCCATCTAGCGTCCAAAATTTCCCCGCGCCCCTTCATATGGAAATGATCCAGAACAATCAGTATTGTTGCAACTCTCACCATGCTGTTCCTAGGCTCCTGCAGACTGCCAAGAGCCGGCTCACGGAGGGTCGCGGGAGTAGCAGCCCCCCATATCTACTGTAGATAGCAGACTGGCATGTCTCAAACATACTTGCCGAAGTATCGTGGGGGCATCGACGATTATGCCATGATTATTTACTTCGTACATCCGGCTCTCATTTTGGATTGCCTAAGCGACCTACGAGTGATTGCCATGAAGCTGCTAGCGCTGACCATGTCCCTCATGCCGGGCCAAGCAGTAGCTTCATTGGGTGCTCCAGTACTGATACTGCTGCATAGGAATTATAGACCAAGGTGCATTCCATGTTTGAAAGCATGATACGGCCAATTCGATTTGGCTTCATGTCAGCTTCATGTCGTTACTGGCCCTCGGAGACGTGTCATATCAGATAACATGTCCATCCACTCCCAGCATGGACTATACCCGCTTGCTTGATCATGAATAATCCTTCCAATAATTCAACTCCAGTAGCACATTGAGCGAATCCATCAGTGCCCTCCACCAAAACCTATGCTACCTGCGCTTTCACCCACGTGCACCCCGTCATCGTCATCGTTGCCACTAACGCCCCGTTCATGGGTATTGCTCGCCGCCGCAGAGCGGACGCTCACTCCTGTACTCGTTGAGTCACTTCTCCTTCTATGAGCATCGGACTGCCGGCGGCTATTCAAGCTTCTTTCGAGCTCCTGCACGCGTCGACGTAGCGACTCGTTCTCTCTCTTTACAATGTCTAATTCTGAGCGATGATGTGCAGCTTCCTCGTAGCGAGCTGTGGGCACATAAGAAGAACGATTGCTAGGGCTCATAATTGCTTGCCCTTGCTGAGGTGGATTGGACTGGCGATACGAGTAGAGATGAGGGAAATGATCTCCTTGGTAAAGCGAAGATGCAAGAGACGGAGATGATGCCTCAGACCGTCTCGACGCGACCGACCCGTTCCTGCTCAGGGAGTCTCTTGGATTTGACACTCGTGGGACTGCACTATCACGAGCAGGAGCAATCCCTGAGATCGTGCTGCCAGCAACACCGCCAGTAGTGCCCACTGTACTTCCGCTCGTGCCAGTCAGACCGCTAACCGTCGTCCCAGCAGTGTTTGCACTCCTCGTACTAAGGCTCGAGGAAGAACGGTGACGCCGCGAAGGGGTTGGATGGCTTGGACCAGATAGCAGGTGATTTGCGCTGTGATCGGTTGAGTCTGGTAGGCCAGTGGAAGTAGAGGACGTGGTTGAGGCGACTGAGGCAGTTTGCTGCCGTAGCAGAGACAGCTCACGCGTAAGTCTATTCACCTACGGCGTGCAGCATTAGCAAGTAGTCATGCTGGCGTACATCCTTCGAAGACGTACTACAGCCTCTTGTTCCTTCTCTAGTTGCATATGTAGATCGGCGGCGGTCAATGGCCTTGGATGACGAAGAGGCCCTGTAACGGTGTAAGTCGATGCATTGGTAAGTCTGAATTATGCTCGTTGTACCTGGCCCAATCTCTATGCTTGCATTGCGAGTCGCTGCGTGCTCCCGTACAGATTCGCTTGGAATACTGGCGCGTGGAGACGCGGGTGGTATTGGTGGGGGAGCCATGTTTTGTGAAGTGCTTCGAGTAGGGATAGACGAAGGCTGTCGAGGGCTGAATGGTGAGGAAGGGACAGAGTTGAGGTCTGGAGCCATCTGAGGTGCCGTCTTCGCTGAGGCTCAGGTCTCCGCCACTCCACTCCAGTGGCTACAAGGATCAGATTGAACGACCACTCGGCGTATAAATTGTGCGAAGAGAGTCCGGCTCAGCAGCCCTCGTTGCGATCACTGCCAGTGTCAAAGGATAAGGTCCCTTCGATAGAACGATAAGGGTGGGGAGATTGTTTGCTGGCGACTCCAGCTTTTCCAGACGGTGTCCCGATCTCCTCTCCGATCTCCGTCAAGCCGATAACACTATCCTAGGACGGCAAGTTGGTGTAGCGTCGGATCTCTGATGGTGTCGATTGATGAGCTGGACACTGTCAATGGTTGCACTTGCATCGGGAAGTTTGGGGGGAAGAGGGTGCTCTGTACAACTATCGATAAAGTCCTTGGTGCCCGCTGTTGTCTTGGCGAGGGAGCTGCAAGCCTCAAGCCTCCAAGCCTCCAAGCCCGCTCCGATCAAGCTACCATTCCTCGTCAATACTTCTCACTTTCTAGCTTCCACTATACCATACCGCATTATCTATTCATTTATCTTTCCCACCATTGTTTAGGGAACATCAATTCTTCCTTCGGCTCCCACATCTTTACTCCCGTTTTGAGAAAGCTCGACGCGGAAGCTCTATCAGAAACCGCCCATTGGCGCCTCGGTATGGCAACGCAGCTTCATGTCAAAGCTCGGGGCTAAGAGGCCTGGCAGCTCTTGCATGGATAAGGCCTAGTAGTCTACAGGTTCTGTTTGACATTCTTAGAGCGTTGTAGTCATGGGCAACTCAGCAACCAAAGAGCGAAGGCAGTCACCCTCCCGGATGAGGTCGGCAGACTTGCGAAGGGCCTCATCCCCTGTCATATCCAGTCCTACTTCGCCCTCAGCTCCACCTCCAAACGATCGACCACCGACAATATACAGCTCACGGCCGGCGAGAAGCAGCCGGCCTGACTTATCAGCCATGTTCGGAATGACAAGTGGAACTCACGACAACGATATGTCCGGCCTAGAGGGACGGCGGGAAAGCAAGCAAGAGCGAGAAGCGAGGAAGCTGGAGCGAGAGCGAGTCAATCGGGAACGCGATCGACAACGTAGCATGCGCGAGGAGCATGTTGATGGAGGCTACTTGGTAACGCAAGGCGTGTATACGGGGATAGAAGACTATAATAAGGGTATTGTGCGGCAATTGATGGTAGACATTTGTTCCGTGCCAATGTCAGCTACTGACATGTGTGCAGATCGAACGCCGTGTTGCTCCTTTCTGGAGGGGCATCGATGACTATTCCGAATCCTGGACAGAGCATCAATTAGTGGCAGCCGCCAGAGGTCTCCCCATTCCAGAGCCCGACGAGATACCAGCAGACGTCCAATCCAATGTGTTTCCATCGACAGGCCAAACCACGAAGGAGACGGACAAGAAAGCAAATGTCCTTGCTATTCCCACCGCATCGAGATCACCATCCTATCACTCCGACGCTTCACCTATAGACTCACCTGTCGAAACTACCTTTGCAGTGCCGTCATCTCCGACATCTGCAAATCCTGCCGCATCGGGTTTCCGAGGACGAGCAAAGACTCTGGCTTCGTTAACCACTTCGTCGAAGAACCCCCAAGCCGATTTGGCGCCGCGCGAGATGCAGCTGCCGAGAGATCCCTATGTGAGTGGTCAACGGCTGGAAGCCTATCTTTACAAAGATGCTGCAGAATGCCCCATCTGCTTTCTCTATTATCCGCCGTACCTCAATAGAACTCGATGTTGTCATCAGGCAATATGCTCCGAATGCTTCGTGCAAATAAAGCGGCCGGACCCACATCTTCCAGAGCACGCAGATCCATCAGCGCCGCCTACACCGTCCGTCGAGAATCCTGAGCCTGTTGATCTCGAGTCGTTAGTATCAGAGCCTGCGGCTTGTCCGTTCTGTGTGCAACCAGAATTTGGGATAATCTATGATCCGCCATCTTTCCGAAAAGGTCTTACCTACGTCAACCAAGCCTCAACGCATCCTCTAGCAGGGAAAGCGTCGGCCATGTCATCTTCCTCCTCGCTGGCTTCCGCCCATAGTGAAGGGCAGGCTTCGTCAATGGAAGCTACACGCCGCAGGACCCATTCCTTGTCTGCAACTGCTCCGACGGTCATTACGACGGACAGGATACGCCCTGGCTGGCATCAGAAACTTGCTGGTGCACGAGCACATGCCGCAAGACGTTCAGCGGCAGCCACAGCTCTACACACTGCTGCATATTTGATGGGCAATCGTGGTCATGAGCCTGACGGACGCGGATTTGGTGCTTTCGGCAGACGTGCGCTGTTACGACGTGGCAGCGGTGACCCTAGCTCTTCGCAACTCAATATGCTAGCTTTGATGTCGGAAAGATACGGTCGAGTAGAGGGTGGCGAGAATGGGACACCTCGCACACGGAGAGTAAGAGCTGAAGATTTAGACGAGATGATGATGATGGAGGCAATTCGATTAAGTATAGCGTCCGAAGAGGAGAGGCGGAAGAAGGAAGAAGAAAAGGCGAGGAAGGATGCCAAGAAGGATGCAAAGAAGCAGGAGAAGGAGAACAAGAAGGCGGAGAAAGCAGCGAAAAAGGGTCGGGCATACACAGGCTCTGCGCCTCAAAGCACCACCGATCTACTCAGTCCTCAAAGTCGATCCGTGTGGGGTGACGGTACGTCAACCACGGTGGGAAAAGGCAAAGAGATTCAGCCATCAGAGACTTCTATGGAAGGCTCGTCCAGTGACTTTACATTTACCAATACATCGAGTGCAGTACCAGACAGCGCCCAACATCTTGTACGGGCACGAGCCAACATACAGCCCGACGTCTATGGCAGTAGCTCCTACAGACCGTCACATCTCCGCCACCTATCTAGTGCATCGTCCACAGACGATGAGTCTGCTGCCGGTTCGCTCCGGGCTGGTTTCCATGGGTCGACCTCGTCTTTTGATGCCTCACCAGCCGCCAGTAGCATGAACATCCCAACAGCAGGTATGTCGCAGGCAGACTACACCACGGGGACGCCGCCAGGTGGAGGTGCAGGACTCGAACCGATGTTCAACTTTCGAAGCTTGGCTGCAATGGTGGGTGATGACGAAAAGCATGGAAACGCAAGGCATGGCGAATCAGGCGAGAAGACTCATGGAGGCGGTTCGAGTAGCGTGCCTGCGGCTGTCGACCTTCCCCAGAGTGCTGCCGACTTATCTCGGAATGACTCTACGAGGACGGCCAACGAAAGCTTTCACGACGCTTCTGAAACAGCGCATCCAGCGGCGCCGGAAGTGAACATCACTGCCCCGTCGCGAAGCAATTCAACCTCAATGAGTGGCCCGGACGAGAAGCAAGCTCATGTCTCGGAACACGAGACTATGGATGGGAGCAGTGGAGGGATTCACTCTTAACAAGTTCAGTATGGGCATCTCAGGGGCTTGCGGGTTCCATAACAATTCTCTAGCGGCGAGGGCTGGTCAAGGTGTTGTCGAGCATTTCACGGGGCGCGGATGGTACAACAGGAGGTATGACATGAAAACGAGAACCATGTGCTATGCCACCAGGCGTTCATTGTTAGTGTCCAGCATTTGTTATAGGTAGCCTAGGAGGTATCTCTCCCTCCGTGGAGATATTGGGTAGAATGGAACACTCAGCATTTGGCAGATTCATGGACTAGGGATAAGCTCGTGTCGCCCGCGATTGTGCTTGACATTGCTCTATGCGGTGCACTACTCAAGAATTTTTTCAAGTGATACGTTTCTCAAAATATTGAGATAGGTCAAAACCACCACACGAGTTCAGAGCCAGAGGCAAAGCGTCACTGAATGCCTTTATACCTTCAAAAGCTATCAATGCAAGCCCCAAAAACACGCTCCACATACCCAGCAGCCACCCCTCACACCAAACCACCCTCCCCACATTGCCTGCTTCCGGTTCACTGTCCAGCCTCCATCTATTTCGCATCTCTCCTCCTCCCTGCTTCCTCCATAGCATACTGACTCCGCCAGTCCCTCTTCAAACGTTCCCGCTCCTTCTTCTCCTCCTCGCTAACTTCCTCCACCTCCTGGCTCTCGCCGGCCGCTTTGCCCCCCGAGTATTGCTGGCGGTTGATGGCGGCTTGCTGGCTGTACATGGCCATCTTCTCTTGGTAGCTGTTCGGTTGGCCTGTGATGCGTTTCTCGGGCGTGCCTGGTACTGTTCGCTCGCTAGCTGGGTATGCGGAAGGGGCTGGGGGAGGGGGTCTCACGCTCGGTGACATGGGCCGGTGCGTCACCCGCCATGGTGGCTTTTGCGTGTTGGGTTGCGGATTGGAGGTAGTTGAGTGAAAGGCAAGAGGGGGTTTGAGTGCTTTGGAGCGGGTTGAGCGGATCTTTTTGTTCTTGGTATCTTGGAAAGGTGGACTGGAAGGGGAAGTCGAGAAAATCCGGCGGTTGTTCCGGTGTTTTGTATGATGGGCTTTTTTGCATGTCTGTCAAGGATTCCGCTTACGCTCTTGAGTGAAGCTTGCAAATGTGCTATAGGCTGATCCAACAAAGGCATGTCAATGTGACGTGAGTGGTTTTTGACGCATGCTAAGAGATGGACTGCGGATAACAGTTTAGGACGACACAGATATTAGGCTCGAGTAACCAACTAACCCATTAACGCATCAACAGTAGACCGAGCAGCAAGCGAAGGGTTCTTGCAATGGTTGCCATGCAGTTCGCACCCACTGGTCTCCGTCCACGCGTGCATGAGATATCCAAGAGACAGAGTCACGAACATTGGAGAGACCGCAATAATGGCTGTTGGAAGTGGATCTCGGAATTTTGCAACCGAATGACACCCATATATGATCAAGCAGGAAGCATGCCTTGAAGCCAAGAGACCCCCCCTTCATATCAATCTTCAGGGAGTAAAGGAGCAGGCGCTCAGTCTTGGCTGTCCTCAATGCCCCAACACTCGATGCCCCAGCGCGAAGGAAGTATGGGTAGATTTTTGCTCAACCTGCGAAGGAAACCCTACCGAAAACCTGCCAGGTAAGTCGGATCATTGATCTTTGAACCCCAATGTCCCATTCCGGCCATATAGCTCTCTTGTTGCCCAAGCACTTCTTCCTGACAGCTTTCCTTCAAGTAATATGCGCGAGCAGGGAGGGCGCTTCCAAGATCAGTACCGGTTCGTCCCGGCTGTGTACTTGAAATACAATCCCGGGCAACGCATAGCTCTGAGGGGTGTCGGACACGCGTTTATCGCTCCTCTCGCTTGGATGGCCTCTCTTGAGAATAACCTCCTTCTGGGTAGGCCAATACCGAGAGTAGATGGACTCCCAAGCCTGCGTTTTGTGCCACATATCAACCGCTCTGATCCACTCACTCGGCACATTATCGAAATCAAGTCTCACCCACAGCTCGCGAACGTCACCCTGCATCTCGTGGACCAGATACTCGATCTCATCCTCGTCGCAACGATGCTCGATGACATCAAAGTACCGCAAGAGCCATACTGGGTCGGCGAAGTCTTCGTGCTGTCTTGGCTGGCTGCCAGTCCTTGGGAGACATGTCTGCGAGATTTGCATGAGATCCTGGTAGTGGGTATGGAGCCGGCAGTTCTCCTTTGGATAGGAATAACGCATCTGGAGCTCACTGCAGTGCAGGTCCAAGGGCCTAGCGTCCTTCTGTACTTCGTAGCCCACGATTCCGATCAAGTCGCCTGTTTCATGGTCTCTGTAACCGAAACTCCCGAAACGTAGATGAGGCGCTGAGATACGGATGCACTTCTGGAAAGAGTAATTCGGATACAGGTGACGAGCATCCGGGCAGATATCCGGCTTCTCGAAATAGGACCAACACCCACAGGCATGTACTGCGCAGCTTTGACGGCACATAATGATGCTACTGGTAAGGAATATCCTTTACTTGAAATAGGGCAGGCTATCGGTCCCACACTAGGAATCGGGTTGTCCGACAGGTGGGATACTCAAGCGTTCTTGTGTAGACCAAAATACAGATAAGGATGTCTTCTGAAACTTGCGAATGTAGAGATGCGTCGATAAGATGCTCGACCAACTTGCAGGTTCTAAGCCTTCCTTCGGAAATCGACAATCATAGAGATATTCTTCGATGGCGAGCTTGTAACCTCTGGACGCTGCAAAACTGTACAGCACTGACATCCATACCTGCTATGCTACTTCGAGGGCTCAGGCCGTGCGAAGCTAACACTGTGATGACCAGGCCCAGCTGACATTCGTCCCTTCTCTTTATGGTCGAACTCAGTCCACGTCTCCTAATGTCCTCGAGCCAGTGCAGGATGTTCCGCGCACCTTCCCCGTGTATGGGCAAAGGTCAAGGGACCATCGTCGTCACCGAACGATTTCGAAGAACACGATTGACAGCCTCTGCAGCCACCAACATAGCTTCCCGTGTAACCACCAGTCATCATTTTGGTCGGCTGATCAGCTTTGGATCTGCCAAATGCGCACTCGTAGAAGTCTTTACGAAAGGCCATCCCTGCCCTTCCAATAGATGCCAAATCAATTTTAAGGCATCCTAGCCCCGGGTGGTGCAAGCGCTCACGGATACACAGCAACACAATCAGTCCGTTCGTGGATTCGTGTCTCTCGATCAGAAGCTGTTCTTTCCGAGCGCTCGTCGTCGATATCGAAGCTGAAGATCGACGGATTGATCAAACACCAAAATTCTCGTGATCTCCAAAAAATAAAAAAACAGTTTTTGACTTTTTTTGACAGCAGGTTCGAAGAAGGCATCGTAGATGTGAGTCCTGCCGGTGCATTTAGTCACTCGGTAAGAAAAGACGGTGAGTCCGTCGCTTGCTTAGGGCTTGAATGATGTATTTCCGGCCAATGTATCGGCAGGCTGCTTTTCCGATGGCTCATGGATCGAATCCAACTCCTTACAGTCAAGATCATCGACCGCATTATCGAATAAGAAAGGTTTGGCCCTATCAACAAAACACTCGGTTTTGCTTGTATGGCTGTGCGTTCCGTGCAGGACCTTGCTCAGGACTGCAGCCCAGTGCTGAGGTATTTTGGACTTCTAATCACAGTGTCAGTGTCGCATGAAAGCGATTGTTGAAGGGTGAGTTGATATATTAGCACAATCATAAGACTGTGTAACGCAACGAGAACCGGCTTACTGGATCCTCCAACATATCCTTGACCAGCCACTTTGCATTTTCACGGACCGAACGGAGAACGGTGTCCCACTGTTCTACGCTCGTATTCTCAGGCATTGCTTTGATTGCTTCCGGGATTGTATCAGTTCCAGCAATATCCCGAAAAATTTGCTCAAATATGTCCTTGCGCTTCATGATTGTTTGGACAGGAGGGCGTCCCGTGTGCTCCCGAGCCATCAGCACCATGGCTAGATAAGCTTGAGCACGCAAAGCGGGCTCTCCATTCCCGACAATCAGGTGAACGAGAGGTGTAGCGAAATCCTCGTGCTGAACGAACGACGCCCTCTCAGACGGTTCCAGGAGAGGAAAGCATCGGCAGATTTCCAGCACAACCTTCGTTATTTCAGCTTTGACCAGAGAGTCGTCCGAGGCCATATAAAGCTTCAGCATCTCTGAGAAGTACGTGCCCCTAGGCTTAGCCATCTTGTCTGGTTGTCCTGTTTCTGATGGGTTTTCAGGTTGGTCTGTAGAATCAGGCACTTCTCTTTGCCGTTGAAACGTATAAGCGTTGAAAAGTTGTTTCGCATGTCTATCTGAAGCGTTTGCACCGTCATGTAACTCAAGGCCTTCCTTCGGCTGAACGAGTTCACTGTCGCCCACTGTTGTTGACACGACGGCAATGAAGTGAGGTATCGTGGTAGGAGCAGAGAGGAGCATATTTCGGACCGCCGGTGGACAATCCCGAATCAGGTACCGAAGAACAGTAATGACTCTATACTGAACATCTCTGTCACTGCCGTTCCAACGATATGCTGCGACCCAAAGAAAAGCCGGCTGGCAGATAGATTCCCTGTTTTCGACAGGCCTGGCGAGTTGTGAAAGGAAATTGTAAACTATGCTAATATATCGTGTACTTGTCTCGGTAGCCATTATGTCAATCAGATCATGATTATTCGATAAGAGCCGGAAACCATGGATCGAGCCCACCTTTCCTCGGCACGAGCAAGACCACTCAACATGCTGCAAGCTACAATCATAATATCCAGGCGTCGAGCTTTCAGCCACGAATTCAGAGTTGACGTGAGGCTGGATTCATAGGGATAATTGTCTGCGAACTTGGGGAGCGACGAGATGTCGAGCAGTATTATGGAGACTGCGTCCATTGAGGATTCAAGTTGCTCTACTTCGTCCTTTGAGAGTGGATCTTTGACCTTGGTGTCCACGGAGTCATGATTATTCGGATCAAGAGAGGGATCAAAGTCGCTTGGATACCAGATGGTACGTAGTATCAGGCCAAGCAGTAGATCTATCTGGAAGTCTTCAATCAGACGCACTTGGAACACCTCCTCCCTCAAGTGGGGGGTAACACAATCGAGAACAGAGATGAGCTCGGAAAAGAAGAGCCCAGGATGGCTGCTTAAAAGTAGCAGTGCCGTGAGAATGGTATCTGGGGAGTCATGCACGTCATCTGTACAGCTGGAGTTAGGCTGATTTCCTCGAACCTTCCGGATATGCTCGAACAGTCTTCAAGTGCAAATTGTAAGAGGGTACATGTTTGACCGAGATGAGCATCTGGATCGAAACCAGACCAGCATAGAAACCGAATCATTACCTTGCAAATGCCCTCTTTCTGGAGGAATCGCTGTGCAGGTCCTGTATTGCGATCAGTCTCCTTTGCCTTGCCCTCAAGGTGTTAAACCATAGAGGCTACCGTAGTCTAGAGAGATGTTGTGCAAAGCAGTCAGCGCTATGCGGGCGCTTGGTGGTACGAACAGTTTTTCAAATATAGCATGGAAACGTGGATTAGCAATGATACGGTCCCTGTTGCTATCTGAATGCGTAGGATGAGCGGAGATCCTCAAGTATTGCGGCCGCAACCCTCACTTGTATCAGCGCAAGAATTTGCTATCACTCGAAGAGCATGACAGTGGCTATCAGGTGTCCCCAATACTGGGTGACCTAAGTTTCGGAGTCAGCATCCCTCTTTTCAGTCAATGCAATGAGCAGACGTGCATGGTTTGAGAGCGGATACTGCTCGTTTCAAGCATCTTGAACACTCAGGATAGGGGTAAAAGAAATTCAGAGACGTACTTACCTAAAACCTCTAGACAGAAGTCGAGTAATCCTGAGCTGCCGATGGGCTCACGCCAAGCCTCTTCAAGCTGTCAGTATGGATGGGTACTGGGTAAAGACAAGTGGACCAGCCTTCTCTACTACTGTCTGCCACAATCCCGATGGCGGCGGCCAAGTCGCCATAATTGCTAGTCGCCAAGAGCCTTCGTAGATAGGGCAAAGCTTGTCCCGGCCCGTCGCACGGGCTGCCTTGGAACATTTGCTGTACGGGGGTGGTCATAATCTCGCTTGCTTGAGCGTGTCGGTGTTTGATCTATGTGTATGAATTGTTTGATATGGCGTGGTCAAGCTTCGTCCCTGCGGGAGTCGCCCCAGCATTCTTTTCCCAACATCGGAGATATCACTTGTCGTTAGCGTTTCAAGCTGTGCTTCTTCATTGCGCTTTGATAGCTCCCGGCTCATGGGACTCGTGGTAGCGGGATCAAGGTATTACCCAACGCGGCTTTCTCGTCTAACCAGGTTTCTGTTCTTCACGCGGTTCCATAACTCATTGGAGTTTCGGCTTCCTGACGTGCATCAAAGCAAGATATTTCGGCGGAGGAGGTTTAGAGCCACTGCTGAGGTCAAGAAAAGAGGCATAGGATTATAGAATGGCGTTGAGCTGAAGCCTGGCTTCAGCTTGGCGAACGAACGACCACTGGCTTGGCAGGTTTGTTTCGTTTGCCATGTCCAAAGCTCATCCGACTTCCCATAGTGACAGACACGACTGACTCGCATTCGGCTACTGAGCGGGCGAAGCTCAATCGGCCGTTCGTGCTGCAAGCTCCCATAGGTTGACAAAAGAAACGCCATGACGCGTGCACAGCAGACCATGTCATTAACCCTCTTGGTGTCTTCGGTATACACGCTCTACAATATCTATAGAACACAGAGATTCGCTAATCGTCTTCTACCTACAGGTCTACCTCGCCTTCTTCCTCCAACTAGTCCCTGTCAATGCCAAAATCCAGGACGAGATACTGCCAGTGGTGCGGCTCTTTTCCCTCGAATCCACATCCCTGGAGATGTCGTTGGGCTGACATACATGCGGCTTGTAGCTCCCTTTCTGGACTCTGGTTTCATTCGGCTCCTACCTTCTCGGCAAGCTTGGTTGGGGTGTATTGACGTTCAATGATGTCCCGGAGGCGCACAAGGAGCTTATGGGGGACATCGACATGGCAAGGGAGGATTTGAAGAGGCATGGGGTGGACGTCGACTGATTGATGCTATAAGCCCAAAAGCTTCGGCATGGTCCTAGAGCTTACAAGATGCATCTTCATTCACACAATGTTCGAAGCTTTCCCCCTGAATGTGCGGAACCGAGATCCTTGTCCGTTTGCGATCGACGAACACAAAGACCCTCCTGATGTGGTGTGCTGTGGAGACACTACAGCTCTTTCGATCAGCTCCTTGAGCCGGTCGCGACGGTTCGAGTCTTCAGCCCCATCGCCCCGCGATACCGTACTCATCTCTATCATTCCGTGCCTTACTTTCCCCACCAAGAAAGCCGGTGCCAGGTGAGAAGCGTGTTTCAACCTTTCTCCGCCTGCTTCCTCTCCCTTAACCTCTTCTCTGTATTCATGAATTCCATGATCCCAACCGGTAAATTATCAAATAAGCCCTCCTGTGCCAGATCGACACCCTCATACCCTCCATCTGCCCCGTGCACATCACCCGCCCCTTTGCTCTCCCGGCTGCCTCGCATTCCTCGCCCTCGCATATCCCTTGCCTTCTTACTCTCTCGCGCCACCTCGCTTCTGTGCGCCTGCTTTTGTCTCGCCGCCCACTCCTCGACTTCTTCTCTGAACAAATCCCACACGCAGTTGACGCATCCACACATACAGCAATTATCGGGCTCTGCAGGGCGAGCTTCTGCCCAGCCTTTCTGAGCACGAGCAGCGGCGGGACTGGTAATTCGGGATCCGAAGACGATGTTCGCTACAGGTGGAGTGGAGGGCGTTGAAGGAGTGCGTTGGACTGCTGCGCGGAGACCGGGTGCCTTAGAAGATGTAGAAGGAGGAACGGATGGTGGGAGAGGGGAGGATAGGAGAAGGGAGTAGTAGTCGTCTTTGGCGGAGGACGAGGGCTGCGGGGTGGAGCGCTGCAGCTCAGAAAGACCCCTTATGGTTAGGAAATTGTAAGAGATAGGAAGGCAGAAAGAGAAGGTGCTTTGAGGAGGTCGCAGTGCGTATGACCGTATGAGTAACATGTTCAGACTCTCTGGTGAACCTGTGGGAAAAGGGATGCTAGAAACCCTCAGCAAGACGCTTCCAAAAGTGAGCCGCGGGATTAAGATCGAGACGGAGTTAAGATAGCCACTTATCGTAGACCCATTTAGCGTACACGCTAACTGCACGATCACCCCGTCCTCCTCAACAATCACCATCATCATTCGATAAAGTATCCTCACTGTGGTCCTTACAGGCAGCAGCATTCTAGAATACTGATGCTCATCTTTGCAGTAGTCGTGGCGGTGTAGTGCACTCGAAGCCCCTATCCTGGTTTAATTGGCATCAAGATCTTTGGTCGTTGCTTTAGTCAGGTAGAGTCGCTTGTCGAGGACTGCAATTGGATTTGCCTGTGGAGGAATCTCTTCTGTCAGCATAGGGGTCTACCACTATGGAATCTGGAGGAAATCTAGATTGGAAACGGGGAGTCACGGTTCTGGCTCCAGGGAAGTCGATTTCTCCTCGCTCGTTCTTGGATGTCTCTTTAGCTCGAATTTCTCCCTCCACCATAGCGGTCGATCTTTCATAAGACCAAACTGGTGCTCTTCAATCTTCCTTATACCAGAAATAACTGCTCTCTCGTCAGTTTACCACATGAAGACAAGAAATCCAGCTTGCATATCTGGCGGACGTGTCGAGGAAAAAGCAATGGACGCGAGCGACCAACAATTGTCATTCGATAGATGATCGTATTCGGAAAAGCAGGGTTGGTATTGCGGAGCCCGTAGCAATGACCGCTAAAGGATAATAGCCGGCATCCCTGATCGCCGTTTCGATCGCCGAGTTCTCTGCAGGACGAGAAGCATTGATACTCGATACACTTTCCGATGGCGATCAGTAGTGCCATGGCGTTGGCTTGTCGGTGACCAGCAACTTCTCGAATGCGTCGTAAGTGGTTCTTTTTAGGTGATGTTAGCTAGAATTGCTTTGGGGGTGCTTCCTCTATGGTCGTGGAAGGACCACAGAGATGGAGGACTTGAGGAGAATGGAAGTGGTACAAGCGTAATAAAAGGCAGGTGAGTCTTAGTCGTGTGATTCTGCTGTTCCATACTCGCAATGGTGACTATTTGTTATTGACACATCCAGCGAAGGACAGACTCGAGTTACAAGGACATCGCCAGCACAAGTATGCTTTCTGGGAACCAGCAAGCTACTGACGGTATTGAGTTGCCCGCTCTACCACTTCCAATCCATCGTCCATCCCATATTCGAACGCCACCATTTGGAAAACTTGCTCGTGGGCTCTACGTATCCCTGCCCAACACGTACAGCAAGGTCCTCGTCCAGACGTTTGAGGCGGATGCTGTTCAGGAGGTGGATGGCAATGAGGATCAGGTAGGCGACGAGCATTAGGGTCAACAATAGAGATACGGCCCCAACACGGTTGCCGAATCCGTTACCACCTCCAAGGTTCCATCGACTAAAGATCCAGTCATGAGCTGGTTTCGTGGCCGTGATGCCCTCGCCTTCATAGGTGACCTCGTTGTCTTTGGCGGCAGGAGTTCCTCAAAGTACTGTCAGCAACGGATGAGCACACGGAACTGCTCTTGATGGAATCATACCGGCTGCGCTGACAGGCATCGCAAGAACAATCACTACGGCTGCGCTGACCAAGCTCACTAGAAGACTTATAAGTGCGCTGGTTAAGGAATATCTGGTGCTTTAGGAGATCTCTTACAGACGGTGCCGCCTGAATCAAGGACGTTGGTCAACATGACTCCTGGGTAAGTGGTGAGCGAAGTTCCGATAGCTGTGGTACACCTTTTGACAAGGTTGCAGACTTACCACGTTCAATGGACTAGGATCTCCGATAGAGGCACTGTGTATTTTGATGGAGGATAGGTTCAACGCAAGTGCTGAGCAAGGACGTTGTGTTTAAGAACTAAAGTTGGGTGGTTGAAGGTAAGAAGAGGTGGAGCCAGATTTTGTCTCAAGATCACAAGGTGAGGTTTTCAACATCAGTGCGCGCCACAGACGGAACACGCCCTTTTGATTCACACGCTCGACCTCGCTACGATCTGCCTGCAGTGGCACTGTTCAGCATGCTTGAATGCTTTATGTTCAGCCCAGCAGTCAGATTATTAATCTGCCGTCCGTACCATCGCCACAACAGCCTGCTCTACATGTGCGCATTCTGCTATCCTGAAACCACGGAATTCCCCGCCACCACCGCTTTTACCCCTGTACCCTCGTCTCTATTGTCCACTCGTTCAGCAGCTTTCTCTCGACGGGCTTCCTGTAGCTCAAGCGAGTATCCCTCCATTTCTTTCCCTTGACGCCGTTTCTTGAGATAGCGTCTTAGATAACCCTGGACCATGAATGTGATGGCACAAATGAACATGAAGAGGCCGATTGAACCGCCGATAATCAGGTTTTTTCGATCTACATGTGCTGATGCTGCGGCGGGCTGGTCACGTTCGCGAGCAAAGACGTCGGACCGTTGATAGTAGTAGAACTCTATAGGTGTCATTCTTGACAGTGTTCAGTGCGGATCTGCCAAGCTATGTCAGTGCGTGGAATTCGATAGACTGCTACTGTAAAGCACGGTGTTGTTTCGCCGACCTGGAAAACCAAGTAGCCCGATAGATCAACCGTGGTTACAAACAGACTGTGAAGACTCGCTATCGCTTGATTGCTAAGCCTTTGACATCAACTCCTATTTTTGGTTTGACGAGAGCAAACAAGATTAGAGAGGGACAAAGGTTCCAGAAGTGGAAGCAGATGCAGGGTATGTGATCCTTATTCAAGTATTAGCACTCGGAAGATTCTTTGGCTCGACTGCCTGATAGTGTTGACTACCGTTGATCAACATGGTGTTGAGGCCCCTTACAACATTCACCGGTTGTCCATTCCCATCTAGCCGAACCTCACACTGCTAATTGATATAGAAGGAAAAGAGCCCTCCACGCCTCTGGCGGCCTAGTTGTGCCTATTCCTACTCCCCTATTCACGCTGCCTCGCGCTGGGCAGGTGTATGTATTGTGGTGGATCCCCAGATACCAGTGGCATCAACTCGAGTGGTTTAACGTATACCCGCATACTCCAATTCCAATCCTTCCCTCCCTTTCCCCAACCAGATCTGCTCTGCAACAGCTAAGTTCACAGTAGGTTGTGAAACATAGCGCTTTCGCTTGAAGGCGCCGCCAAGCCTTGGTGAATTTAGTTGAGAGGGAGTGAGAGAGAGTGAGAGCAAGTGAGACAGTGCGTCAATCCCGCTCAACCTATGTGGTTGAGCCACTCAATCTTGAATGAATACCGAAGAAACCAGTTGATACTCATCTAGATGATGGCGCCTCTCGCATACTGAAACAGAGAAATACAGCATCTCTATGATGTCCTGAATCAAGTCTCATAATTCCAGGAGGTCTTGCGCCAAACTCGCTTGATGAAACGGATGAACGCTTTGTCGTATTCGCAATCAGGACCGAGTATAAAGCAGTCTTCGTAAGACTCTGCGGAGAGTTGAGTCAACTGTCATTACACGTGGGACGCGGAAGGCTCAATACGTACCACCACTCAATACGCCTGAAGTCAAATCTGTCCATGTAGGCGTACATCGGCTGCAAAATTGGCCCTCTGTCACGTACGCTCGCACAGCTTCCCACATCTCGCTGCCATCGTAACAAATATCGCCATACTCATCTCCGTCCATCCAATCGTCGTCAAGGTATCTATACTGCGCACAGCCGATGCAGAGTGCTAGCTGCTTAGTATCAGGATTGTCCCTGTCGCTGCGTCGAGCTTGATGATCGACCCTCTGGACCCAGGAACGAAGTCGGCCCAAGAAGTCCATCTGGTCTAGCCAGAGCTGCGTCCTGAGTTTCTGGTTTTTGCAGCTTGGACGCAAAAAGTATATGATTTTGTCGTCGTGAGCAGTAGTAGCGGAAAATAGGTTGTAGAAACGCCTGCATGTCAACCCAAGTAACACACGGTCATGAACCTCCAGATGAAGTCCAATATGATTGAGAGTCTCTGTGGGAAGTTCTTCCAATGACGAGCGGTCCATGGTGGCCTCAAGATTGCACGTATGGGTTTCCGAAAGTCCCTACAAGGATCTAGAAATGAAATGTGGTAGGAGAGCAAAATTGGGTAGCTGAGCTGTAAACTTTACCTCAAAGAAGGTAGGGTTTGATGGCACTTCAAACTGTCAGGTTACCGGCACAAAGAGCGTAGTTGCATCTTCATGCACTTTGCATCGAGCATGGACCATGCTGAAGCCGCGTCACCAAATGGACGATGAAGCAAACAAAGTCATTGCAGTAGCTTAAAAGTACCTTGTACTTGTGAGTGCCGAGGTGGTCGATGCCTTCATGCTCGGCGCAAGGTTGTCCCGGTAAGGCTGATCTGATCAATCTAACCTCAATCAGCCAAGCCACTCAGTCACGCTGGCCAGCTTCCATAAGGTATCAAGTCCAAAGTGATGTATTGACGAAGGTTTCAGGCGCTATAGTAGCACGTTCACTTGTGGAACAGAGCCCTGGGTATGTGTACATAGTTTCTACTCCCAGTCCTGCCAATAAACAGCTTCTGATGAATGTAAAGTAGGCAAAGCTTCATAAGATCAAACGAGGACATTCTCCAATCTGTCATCACCCGAAGTCCATCTCAACAGATCCCTTCTCTTGCACGCATTCCCCATACCTTTCTCCGCCAGAACTTCATCTCATCGTGTGATCCACCGCAGTATCAATGATCTCTGGATCACTCGCTGTCGAATCCGACGTTTCCTCTTGTTATAGGATCGAGTATCGATCTTTTCATCGACTAGCAAATTGTCTAGGGAATCTAGTCGTCGGTTCAGTAGCCATATGTTCAGGGCCTCAAATACAAGAAACAGGGCCAGAAGCTCGAGTGGGATAGAGGCCACGAGTAGTAGGATACGACCAATACCGTTGGGAAGCTGCATTGTCCGTTCTGATAGAGAATACTGTTGGAGATAAGATAAGATGCTTTTATGTTGTTCGTGTCGGACTTGTGAGATTTCATTAATTTAGAACATAGTGCAATTATTTTTGAAGGTACTGGCTTGCTGGGTAGCGGATATTAAGAAAGGTCAAGTAGATATATCAAAAGCTCCGAACTTGAGACAATACAAGCTGATAATTGCTCGGGTCAACTTTGTAACACAACTGAATTACAACGTATAGGGTTGAAAAAGATTGAGAAGTGATTTAGGACTGAGGTCTGTCTTCAAAAAGTGTTTCCCTACTGGTCTGTGTAACAATGTGTTCTCATGCTAATCACAAGCTTACTGTACACTGGACAACGTTGTCCCCTTCTTTTCAAGAGCTTTGGCAGTCTGCATCCCAGCACGAATTCAGAAGATATATCAACACTGTCTTGGGAGTCTACCATAGAGACACAGAGGTTCTATATACTATACACGCATTCGGGAGGCAGTGCCTGAGTATAACTCTTTTCTGGGTAGGATTAAGACAGCGCCAAAATGGTGGCCATTGACGCACGACAACAATGAAAATCTCACCTCTCCCATTATCGCCTTCGGAACATATTGAGGATTGGATTACCTTGTAAGCTTGTCTTAGTTTCTCCTCACGTTACTGAGGGTACTTGTCATCAACACCACGTAGAGGTGCAAGCTCGTCGCTGATGTCCGCTGGCTCCCGAATCGGGTCACCAGGGAGGGCAGTAGGAATGCCCAGCCACCGCTGGCTCCCGAATCGGGTCACCAGGGAGGGCAGTAGGGATGCCCAGCCACCGCTGGCTCCCGAATCGGGTCACCAGGGAGGGTAGTAGGAATGCCCAGCCAGCAGCCAAAGACACAAAGGTCGAAGGCGCTATAAGTTTTGAGATGGCAGCCAAAGACACAGTCCTCGAAGCAAGCAACAAATCTCGAGCTAGCAGACCAAAGACACAAAGGTCGAAGGCGCAATAAGTCTTGAGGGGGCAGCCAAAGACAAAGTCCTCGAAGCAAGCAACAACTCTCGAAATGGCAGACCAAGCATATAATCTTGGAAGCTGCAATAAGTCTTGGGACAGCCGAAGCAAGCAATATCCCGGGATAGCCGAAGCAAGCAATATCCCAATAGACCATGACGAAAGTAACAACGCAATAGCTAATCTAAGCAGCGCCGTGTCAAAGGAAATGCTTCTCTTACCACCCCCTTTAACTCAGCAGACTGTTATAATCATTAGATCTTACCGACGGTGTTTTTCATGTGGACACTATTTGCTGATCAACCTGCACAGAGCATGCTGACCTCTTTTGGTTCGTTGCCGAATTGCTGGACTCGACTAAAGGCACTGTTTGTTGATTGACTTGAACAGAGCGTGCCAATCTCTGTTGCTTCTCGACCAGATAGATCTGGATATAAGCACTCTTTGCTGAAAAAGTCAGTACAGAGCGTGCCAGCCTCTGTTGTTCGTTTGCCGGATCACCGGACCTGGATGTGGAGCACTATTAGATGAAGAACAACAGAACGTGCCAGCCTCTGTTATTCGTTGCCGAATCGTCGAATTCGAATAAACAGCACTCTTTGGGTGGAGGAGAACAGTGCGTGCTAACCACTGTTGCTATTGAGGAGGCGCGTGTACTTGGCAGAAAATCGATTTGCATCTTTGCGGTACGGAGCCACATGTTCTTGCCAGTACGAAGACACCATTTCCAAGAGCTGGTCGAGGGCCTCAGTGAGTTCTGCGGGATCTGAATTCTGGTCCAGGCTCTCGCCTACCTCATGAAGGCAAGTGGTCACGAACCTCCTGAATCTCCAGATCCTAGGAAGGAGGCTGGCCAGTCCGTGCTGAAGATTCTCATTGTTAGATGGAAATCTGTTCACGTCGCAATTCGCCCGTGCTATGTCAAATGTTTCCTGGTCGATGCCCGCAATGATACTCCGCCAAGAGCCTTCGAGCTGGGTCCTGCCATGTTGTTGAGCGCTGATGCGCTCTTGCCGGACCTTCTCAATTGCCGCTTCTCTTGCTTCGGCCTCTTCTTCAGCCTCTTTGGTCTGCCTCTCCCCAGCAGCTTCCGCAAAATCGGCTTCATCACCCATTTCAGGCGATTGACTAAACCGTTGAGACGTTGATTCATCTCGTTCCATCCCAGTAGGTCGCCGCCGAGGAGGATTTCTCTTGCGCTTTCGAACCCGGTAAGACCGACCTGTTCGACCCTGAGAACGTGTTGGCTCAGGGGTTTCGGGAGCTGCAGGGTGTACGTCTTGAGCCTGCGTCTGGGTGAACTGGGCTGGAGCCTGGTAAGTGGGAGCCCTGCAATATTGGAGTCAGCATTCCGTCTCTGAGTGAGCGCCTTGGATTCAGATGCATCCCACTGGAGCATATGCGAAGAGATATTTTCTGAACAAGGGTACGGGTATTTTGGAGATAGCTTACATCTGATATGGCAAGACGACGGGTGTAGGGGCGACCGTCGTCCCCGCTAGCCCTTGAGCCATCAACATGGTAGTCCAAGGAGGATAAGCACCCGGAAGACCTTGACCATATCCCCATTGTGGCTGCGGAGGGTAGTAGGGAGCAGGTTGTGGAGGATAACTCCACGGTTGCGGCGGGCCATAGCCGGGATATCCCATCGGTTGAGCCCCGTATCCCATCGGTTGAGCCCCGTATCCCATCGGCTGGGTACCGTATCCCGGCGGCTGCATCCAGCCCAGTAGCTGGCGCTGCTGTTGCTGGTACTGCTGCTGCTGGTGCTGTTGCTCTTGTTGCTGCTGCTGCTGCTGCTGCACAGTCTGCGTAAGCTGAGTGACAGCTTGCTGCTGCTGCTGCATCGTCTATATCCACATCAGTATCAGGCAGTTCCGGACAGGACGATTGGCTTACTTCCGTAAGCTGACCGACAGCTTGCAGCACGGGATCTTGTCTATCACCGTGGGGACGCCCACCACCACGACCGCCGCGATTATCACGGCCACCACGGCCACCACCACGTCCACCGCGCCCACCACCACGTCCACCGCGCCCACCACCACGTCCACGATCGTTGCCACCACGACCCCTTGGTCCGCCACGATGTCCACCAGACCCATCGTGTTCTCTACCCTCAGCCATCCTGAGCGAACTGTTGTGAAACTGTTCTAATGGGATGTCTGTAAATTTGGTAAACGTATGCTTTCGCAGCTGAACTCGATGATAATGTTCAGTACGTGACTACCAGTGGGGAGATGATTTTGCGGACGGGGGAAAAAAAGAAGAGGAAAGGAAGAGGAGGTGATGTTTGTGGGCACTTGTAGAGCGCGCCTGCGCTAGCATAGGGCTGGGATCACCAAAGTATTTGATATGGGGTCGCTTTACCCAGCAACGCGCCGACGTCACATCGGCTAGTGACAAATATTCCTGATAACTACCAACCCTAGACAGATCATATCACTGTCGGAAGACAGCCACTCTTGGAAGCAATGTAGGGCTTTGGCAAATGCGGAGACGGTACACAGGACCTTGAGAGAGTCGAGTCCATCTCGTGCTCTGCCATTCATTGTTGGCATGTCTCGATTTCATTGCGTAAGATAAATGGCCTTGACATGACCCCTTCTCGTTCAGGGAACCAAATAGTAAAGGGGCGTCACCATATGCACGATTCGGACTTGTTCAGTCAAGGGAAGAACGGAGTCATTGTGTAGAGACGGTGACCACATATCACGCCTCGTTTGGATTGCCTCCCAGAGTGTAGGATGAACAGCGTATTTCTATCTTGAGGGGCCGGCAACGTTGATATATGGCAATACCATGACTCTTGAACTTCTCACGGGTTCATCGAGTGCAATGTTTTAACCATTGTCTTCTCTAACCGTCCTTTTGAAAATTCCGATCATGCCTGACAAATGCCCCGATGTTTTGCCATGTCAATCATGGGCCTCTACCGACCGTTGAGTCATTCGCAGACCCGCAACACATTTGCTTAAGGAGTTCCAAGCGACGGTGCACCAGTTCTTGCCACTAGATGAGATAATGGATAGATAGGAAAGAATGCATAGAAGATCGATGGTGAGCACACAGACTCACCAGGCAATAGCCTTCCTTGCCCTCTCATCACCCTGCCATCCCTGTCAATATCTCGACTCAATCAATACCCTCAGACCGGTGCTCTCTCGACTAGGCAGTGGATTGAACACATCATATACCGTGTCGATATCCCTTTCTCTCACAACATCATACATTCCATCTGCCTCCCAAAGCGCCGAAAAATGTTCGCGATCGTCATCAAGAACTCCGCTTTCGCCAGGTCCATAACCAACGCATGAACGACTTCCCTTACCCCATGGTACAAGGTACCTCAATGGTGGGTTCGCACCTTGCCAGCGGGAAACGTCGAACTTGTAAGGGTCGGGGAAGATACGCTCGTTGTCGCGAACGTGGATGGTCGACATGCTGACTGGTGTGCCAGGCGGGATGACCACATCTTTTTACGATAGCACTCTATCTGGGAAGATCCTCTGTAGGCGGTGTGAATTTCCATAGAAAATGCGTAGAGACTCGTACATCTCGATCATAAGATAAGGCATTTGCTCCAGCCGGCGGAGATTGGGTGGGCGAATCTAGATCCGGAATGCATCGCTCCAGCTCCTCCATAAGCTGAGCTTTGACCTCAGGATTGGCGAGGATATGGTAGGTAGCTGCCTTAAGAGCGTGAGTGGTGGTCAGAGTGCCGGCGCCGATGGCGATCTGTGCTTCGCCTTTGATCCTCTCAGGACTTTTCTCAGACTCTGGTAGTGACGGAGAATCCATGAAGGCTTGCATCATGGATGGTCGAGAGGTTGTGACTTTGTACTCTGTGATTCCCCGTTGCTCAGGAAGTGCGAGCGTTTGCTGGTATAGCCATTCTTGAATGCGGAGCACAAGATACATGTCGTTATTTGTATATTTGGTCACCCATGTGGGCATAGAATCAAGAAGAGGATACAACCATCAAAGTTGTTTAAGGACATGGCTGACCTTTGATAAAGCCATCCATGCATCATAATGAGCAAAGTCGAACTCGGGCTTGTCAAGTAGATTATAGCCTTGGGGAAAGCTATACTCCGAGATAACGTCGGTGGTCACACAAGCAAAGGCATGGACCATGTTGGCTGGTTTTCCAGAGGCTTGGCACTCTGCTAATCTCAGGCACAATCTATTCACAACGGCTTGGATCAAAAGTGGCTGGAGCCGTGAGACAGAATGCTTGGAGAAGTAAGGGTTCCAGGGTTCGCGGCGCTGGGGATGCCTGTCATGATCCAGAGTGTCAAAGGCGGAGACGTTCTCGCTGTCCAAACATGCGCATCTGTGCTGATCTTAGAGAGTGTCTCGTAATCGCATGCTCAAGGCAACTGACCGACCAAAACCACTTGCCTGTCTTACCCTTACTGGCTCCGACGTACAACTCATCATAGAATTCAGGATCGTTGATGTGGACCTCATATGGATTGATACGAAAAACGGGACCTGTACTCTGACTGAATACTCTGCCACATTCAAGAAATCAAAGTCAGGTCCCCCGTACCATATTTTTATAATACTCGAGTATCTTCCAAGTATACTTTCCACCGAGAGCAACATTATAGTAAAATTCATTCCAGAAGGTCAATGCGGCGAAGCACGGACCGGGAATGTGCACGATGGGGGACAGGTAGAGCCGCCATATTGCACCGTAAATGGTATATGCCGTGAAACCGAGTACAAGAATCAGAGCACATAGAGAGCTGCTAGATATACCATGGAGATCCGACCACAGCACGGACATGGTGGGCGGGTGTTCCCTCCGTACTTATTCTCCAGGTTGAGAAGCCCATCCTGGGCGAGATTCCTTGAATATAAGCCATCTGGGGACGGGTCGGTCTTGACGATACTCTGTGCATACTGCAGTAGCGGTTGATGAGTTGCTCGGAGCTAATCTCGCAGGGTATCGTAGAGGTTTGGGGGGGAAGAACTAGTAGAGCATTTAGCGAGTATGATGTATGGGGCTAAGCTGTGGCATGCTGCGACTCTACCTTACTTAGTGTGGGCATACAATTCAACCTGATTGGCGTGCGTGCGCCCAAGGCTGCAAATACGGCATGGAGAATCCAACCGTGTGACTTTGGATGCGCCACATCCTAGAATTACACGGGCGTAATCTTCGTGCGATCAGTTGCGTAGCGATTGACGACTCTGTAGCTTCCAAAGTTGCAGAGCCAGAACAATCGATAAGGCCGCAGGGTCGATCACTCTAGCTCATGCTAGCTTGGGAATGATCAGTAGTGAAACGTGTCAAAACCCGGAGCAGATATGGACAAAAGTAACGAAACGAATGAAAGACTCCGACCTCCCTAACGGCCGAATGGGAAATGCTGGATACCTTCACGACGTCGACGATGGGACTCTCATTATGTTGTGGTGACGCCGCCAACAGCCTAAGACAAGCAACGACAATCCTTCCGAGAAGAGTGCTTGGCCCCAACATCGAGTACCGTGTTGGCAGGCAGAGAGCCGAAAGTGGCGGCCGGCAGCAGTGGCATTGAAGGGAGAGCCGATGAAGCCTGAAAAGAAGTCCTCCGAATGGCGAAAGTTACCACAGATTGCTCCGAGACTGGCTGACCTGCGCACCTGCATCTTGTACTTCCAGATTTGGAACTCCCATTGGCCTGGCACGATGAAGACGGTATGGTCTTGAACTGGACGCTCAAGGAGACATCGAGAAGAAGTTGACATGCGAAACGCCAAGACCGCCCACGGAGATAATTCAAGACTTAACGCCGACATGCAGGGCAACAAAGCTATCATGTGACTGGCTAACCGAAATTTATATAAGTAGGTCAAGCAGATGGAAGGATTGACACCTTAAAACGAAGGGTTGCTTCATAATCAATACCATGAGATACGAGTAGGCACACAACAATTTAGGTCATTCTTTTTGATACAATTTCGGATTAAAGGATTAGCGTCTCAGGGTTTCTCGGGGCTCGGATCCCTTGCATGCCTGAATTCTCACTATATCCAACCAAGTCCAGTTGAAGCGGTCGGTCCCAGGTCTCAAGCTGTGCCCCCAAAATGAATCTCAACCACAGCTTCCTCTAGCCTCTTGCCGCCGAGCTCGTCGTTCAGGCCGCAATTCTATGATGATAGATATGAGCGTCGGAACATCGGAAAGAGATGCTTCTGCTGTCAACCCTGGAGTGGGCTCGAGCACCCATGATTATGACCTTGTTCCTCAAGCGCGCAACTCAGCAATTAGCTAAATCGTTGTTGTCTCCCCCGATGCCCCTCTCTTATGCTCCAGTACAGGTCCTACAATGTGCCGTTTGAGTCTGTGATTTCTTCCATGGAATATCCAGCCTCAAGTTGTCTCCGGTACCTTGCCCTCAAGTGTCTGCGGTACTGTCGCAGATACGCAGCATGAAAGCTCATCCACCGTCGATCCACCACAGGGTACGGATTTATTCCTGGAGGGCAGCGCACAGTCATGACTAAAATATCCGGTATGTTGATATTGGACTCCACTTCGCATCGAGGGCATTTTGCTTGATCGTCGAATAAGCCACAGATGTGATCACTTCGGGCACGGCTGTCCTTCCGAAAGTCCAGACATCCTTCAACAAAGTATTCGAACACGAAGTCGAATGTCCAGCCACAAGCTGTACGGATCCTGGATCCGATATCCCGAAGCGAATCGGATGTATTCTGCATCTCGCTATTACCTTCATCAACGTCACGAAGAATGCTTTTCCGAGCGAGCTGAAGAAATGCTTACCTTAAGGAGACCCAGTCCAGTTGCAACAGCTCATGCAGGTCGACCAGGAAGATAAGTTGCTCTGTATCATAAGTACCATCTTGCATTTATAGGTGTTCCGAGGAGTGAAGCATTCATACCTGGCAGTGACCAATATAAGAGTTAATGCAGTGACGTGGTCGGACAACACCTCGGAAAGAGGCTTAAAGTCTCATCACAGGCTTGAAATTACTGGTATCGAGGAAGCACTGACTAGATCAGAGGATGAATACACCAATGAAGCACTGGAAGTCCACATATCAAGTCACATTTTCAATAGGATTCGTGCCAGGTGCAGGAATTATATGGTATGCGAGCTCCTCTTTGAGCTATATCCCAAGCATGCATTGCAGCCGTCTCAGCTCTGTGGAACAAGAAAAGAGCAAACCAAAAAAAAGCTCCACACTCCTGTCTCCCCAACTGTTACTGTTCTTACAGTAAACAATTACCGTACAACTCTCCATCCTTCGCTTTCAAGAGAGTCTTCATCAGGGTCTATGCCTTGGCCAAGGACTTCCGCGCTGCTCATCGCTGGAGGCTGATCTTCGGAACTGGAAATGTCTGGAGTCGACGAATCCCTAACGTCGTCTGCTTTCTCCTTGAGTCCGTCGGCTCCCTTCTCGCTTGTACAATGCTTCTCTTTGTCTTCTGATAGCTCTCGGTCCAGACAGTTGAGGCACCACGCGCACATTGCCAAGAGCACGATGGCACCGAACAAGATCGTAAGCTTGAGATCGTATGTATTGGATGGAGCTGGATCATCCTTTTCGAGGTCTGCGTCGTCGGTCGTTTGCAGCAGGTGTTGGAAACGGGCTTCGAAGGCCATCGATTCCGTTCTCCGGTAGCTGGCGACTTGATTTGGTGTAGTATAACTTTGCGAGTGTTGAGTGGATGAGAGATTTCTATATGGATTTGAAGAGGAAGAAGCCGCACGGGGAAAGGCCTAATATAGGCAGAATTGGAATCACATCACATCTAGGTATTAATACCTTACTTCGTCGCTTCATCTACGACACCCTAGCTTTGTTCCCTGAAATTGGTGGTCACATTATGAGGAACGAAGCAATAGCTTCTGGCAACAACAGAGAACAGTGGTCATCGAGAGTAGTTTCGGGCTCAGAAACAGCAACGTGAGAAAAGACGATCCTCTTAGCTACAAGGACAATAGTTCCAAAGATCGTGAAGGAAACGGAGATCACGGCCAACAAGACCAGCCTAGCTAGGATATGTCACGTTCATGGGCCGTGATCATCTTAGCAAAACCGAGCATTGATGCATGCTGCTCGATCAGTGTCTAGTCCCTGTACGCAAGCACCTCTCCTCCCAAACCCACGAAGCCTGAAATCTGTCCTCATAGTCTCCCCTCAAACCTCCGTCTTCTCGTGTATAGAGCCTCCATTAACCTCTTCCCCAACCTCAGACTCAGCAACCTCATGCCTCCGCCCAAACAGCTCCTTCGCCGCAAAGCCGATTCTTGAAAAGGTCATCATTCGGTCATCGCGTAGCTCCTTCATCGTATCCAAACATCCTTGATGAGGGCAAACATCTCCATCCTCATCGTGCACGGCGATGCGGAATTGTAGATCGTCGATGCAACGGGCGAGGACCTTCCGAGCGAAGAAGTCGAGGAAAGCCAGGACGGCGATGAAGAGGCAGAGGACACCCCAGGCGACTAGCGCAAATATCGAAGCGGGCTCGTTCACTGGCAGTTGTGCAAAGATTGTAGCAAGCGCGAAACCGAAGCCAGTAACAAAGTAGAAGGCCATGATGAGACATGCGGTAATCATGTCGGGGCAGGAGAAAGAAGCCTGGAAGACCATCGCAAGGACGGAGAATTCCGCCATGAGAAGCAGCGCCAGGATGATGATGGCATAGGTCTCGAAATTGAAATCCATGCTGTTCGACTGGGCGTTGGTCCGCGCACTGATAGGATGGTTGATTGATATGTATCCTCGATGGATTTGTTGGTTGATCAGGTAGACTATTTGACAAGGTGGAGCTCCTCGTGTATCTGCTGAAGTTGGGTCGCAATGAAGGATGGTACAGAAGGAGAAGGGGTCTTATAGGTAGTCCTATGACGTTTATGTTATCACAAGTTGTAGGTGAAATCTTGTTATGACACCTGCTCATTACTCATGATATTCTCAACCCCAGCCTGTGTTGTGATGACGATTCCGCTTGTGACATGGTCTGGCGCCAGCACATGTTGACTCATCGGTCAGACACTCGATTACTCTTCGTGAATGAAGATAAACACAATCTGCGTTGTAAGTAGTCTCTCAATAGAGCGTATCCAGCAGCGAAGCCTTGTAGAACAGCCGAAAAGCCTGATCTCGTGCTCTTTCGCAGATCAGCCTGATCGATCTTAGCCAATGACCTAAGCCGGAAAAATATCTTACACTACCGGCATTCTAGATATTATACGAGACTATGGTTCTGCTTGTATTATACCAAAGAAGATGCATCTGTTGGACACCGGCTTAATTATTTTGTCATCAACATGCTCTTTTATCCGTCCATCCTCCATCTATAAGAACGACATGTCCAGTCTTGACAGCTCCATCGTGTCCATCGCAAGTCCTCCTCAAATTTCCTTTATGGTCATGTAATCCAACACCCCTTTCTCTGCATTCATTGCATCGTCCACCTCATCCTTCTCCACCTTCCTCTGGTAGCCAAACTTCTTCTTGAACGCATAGCTGATCCGCGAATACTTTGGCAAGATTCCTCCATGCATCTTCCTCAATTCTTCTGGGTTCTCTTCACACCAAGGGCGAATACCCTTTGCATGTGCCATAATAACCTCAAAGACAAAGATTCGTGATAGCATCTCGATGGATATGAGGCCGAGTAGGGGAACCATGGTAGCCCCAGATATCGTAAGGTACTTCAAGAAATTTACCGGATCATCGACGTGTTCAGACCACGGAAGGATCGTCCCAATAACGGCAAAGCTTATGGTGGAGTAGAGGCACAAGGCGACGATTACCAGAAGTTCTTGCCAGCAGGATATCGGCAAAGTTGTTGGTTCAGAGGTGGGCATCTTTGCGCTTTCGGTCGTGTAAAAGTTTGCTGAAGGTTGACGAGCTTCTTTGGCGTATGCCGAAGGTTTGGATAGGGCCTTTGAAATCTGCCCAGGGATCGCTTGGTGAGGAGAGCAGAAGGTGTGGAGTTCGTAGCTCTCTTGTAGCCTTAAGAGAACCCTATGAAGGGTGTCATTCCATGTCTGTGATGCAGAACAGTAATGCGTTAGGACTCGAACTGCGAAGTGTCGAAAGGTATTGCACATCTTCTTTCGATACAAAAGCGCAAAGAATGTGTTGACAAGCCCTGACAATGAAATGTCTACTTCAGCGGTGACATCGAAGGATGTCCCATCAGAAGGTACGATGCAAGGTGTCGATGTGAGCCCAAATGTGTCCACAACGCGTAGCGAAGGAACAAGGACAATGTTGAGGTTCTTTCGTCTTGCACCACTGTTCCGAACAGATCGCTGGAATTTGAAGAACAAAGTGAGACTTATAACTCATGATGCTGGGTCTGAATGGACCACAACGGGTCTTAAGCCATACGACAAACAAATTACAAGCGACAGATCCAAGATTCTGTCTACCTTAAGCCTGTATTGCCCCGCTGGCTTCTTCCCATCTATCCCAAAGGTATTCTATCTCTCAACCATCTCAATATAGCCCCAGTACCATTATCGACGACATCTCGCCTTGGCACCCGAAAGCAATTTCCCTCTACGCCCAGCATTCTTAACCCTTCCCCTTCAAGTAATCCCAGCGCTGGCTCTAGATGTGCGATATTATTCCTACTGACATCGCACACCTGTAGACCTCTTACACTATCTACCCGTAGCTCGCTAATGGCGTTGTCGGATACAAGCAGTGTGGCTAGGTCCGGATAAGTGGACCGCAAGGCTGGTATGGACGTGAGGCGGTTGTAGCTGACATTCAAGGATTGCAGTTGAGGTGCCGAAAGGAACCTTGATAGTGGAGTAAAAGATGTGAGCGTGTTCGAGGCCAAATTGAGGTCGAGGAGCCTCGGCAGGACGAGCTGCTCAGACAAGTAGGAAGTCCCAGAGAGTTTATTGTGTGAAAGATCCAGGGTGGAAAGATTCGAGGCAAGGAGAAACGTGCTATTGGGAATGCTGGACAGAAGGTTATGATGGGCGATGAAAGATCTGACTGAGTCGGGCTGAAGGCGTTCGAGTTCTGATGCGCTGATGCTATGGAGGGAGGTTGAGGAGCGATCGAGGATGCCTCCAGCTTTGAGCTGCCAAGTGACTGGTGGCGCTGCACCGGCAGATACATCATGAGATCCGTATTCCAAGTCCTGGTCAGGTTTATCTAGCGGCTCTTGTTGTTCAGTTGGAAGTAGACGATTGCGAAGTTCCTTTTTGATATCGTCGGTAGCCATAGACAAGAATCGGCGCTCTCGCAACGGGTTGTTGGCGATCGTCAGGGCTGTAAGATCTTCCATCATACCGATTTGATCATCGAGCTTCTTCAGATTATTACCGGTAAAATCAACGTTCTTTAGTTGCGTCAAAGATGTCATGCCTTCCGGAAACATGGCAATATTGTTATTACCAACGCTCAAAATTGTGAGGTTTGTCCATCCGGATATGTCAGGTAGATTGGTGAGCCTGTTCTCGCCAGCGTAGAAAGAATGAAGCTGTGGCATGCTAAGCGTGCCCTCATCGCAGATTGACGTCAGAGCATTGCCAGAGACATCCAAAGACTTGAGCAACGGCAAGCCCGTGAATCCTGGAGGAAAAAGTGAGCCAGCTAATCTATTGCGCCCAAGATTTAGCTCCGTGAGTGGTAAATTTTTGATAGCTTGCAAAGGGAATGAGCGTAGCTGATTGCTGGCCATATCAAGTACCCGAAGGTTGCCAAGGTCTCGCAATCCATCAGACAGTTCCGAGATGGCATTACCGTGGACGTCAAGAATCTCCAGTTCTCTTAGCCCGTACAGCACCTCAGGTAGCGTGCCTTTCAGAGCGTTCTCCGCGATCCGGAGTTCTTTGAGAGACGTGATCTGCGAAATCGTTCCAATGCTGTCACTAGACAAACGATTCTTCGAGAGATTCAGTATCGTGAGATGTTGCAACTGACGTAGCCCTACTGGCACATGCTGTAATAGATTGCCATGCAGATCCAACATCTCCAGCCCGCCGAATATGGTTCCTTTGGTCTCATCATCTTCGTGTCTGAGCTCCTCAGCCGACCTATCAGGAAACATTTCATCAAGGTCTTGAAGCTCGTTCTCGGCAGCGTTGAGTCGCCGGATATCCACACTCTCGTACCATGCACCACTGCTGGTATTTAATGTATCAAGGTCATACATCGTCAACACCTCCCTCGGGAATTCGGTAAGACCCATTGCAGCTATGTTGAGTCGTCCATCAACCCTCGCTTTGTCAATCCTCTTCCGCAAAACAAGGCTGTCGCTCGTGGCAGAGAGGGTATCATGGTCGTTCGCTTTGTAGTCGCCTGCATGGCTTCCAGGGCGTTCGGCAGGCTTACGACGTTGTGCTTTGGCCTTTGCAATAGCCTCTCGTAGTGCTGCGGAGGACTTGCTCTGTGGAATCTCTGTCATCTTCTGCTGCGTATTGCCATCATTGGACGCTTGGGACGTCCGGGATGATGCGTGCGAAGTAGGTGATAGGACAAAGCGGGAATCTGTGGATGGTGCCGAATCTGCAGATGTAGATGATAGGTCTCTTCTTGCAATATTGCTCGTCTTTCCGCCTTTGCTCGGCATAGCAGGCTTGACAAAGGCGTCACCAACCACTGGACGAGGCTTGGAAGATCTTGCAGCATAGGTCTTGCTGGCACCTAGAGGTTTTGATGTAGATTTTGATATGGCATTAGCATTGGCTGACCGGAGAACTGAATCATTGGTAGGCCGTGAAGGCTTCGAAGGAGTGGTGTCGGCACTACCCGTGATACTGTTACCAGTGTGCGGTAGACTTTTCGGAACGTACGAGCTGATGGCTCGCCTGTTTGGCGTAGTCTTAGTGGATACAGTGCTACTCGGCCGCTTGATAGGCGATGTAGCTCGAGGGGCTGTAGGGGGCATCGGCGGTATTTGCGAGCGTTGGTCATGACTCGTGGCTGGCCGCGAGCGGCTTAATGATGATTTCGGCCGGGAAGGTGTAATAGCGGGACTCTCCGATGGGAAGAAGCTGGATCTCCGTCTTCGTGGAGATGGAGATGGCGGTATTTGAGATAGCGTTTCGATCGTACGGTCCGACAGTGAAGGTCTTGGCCGTCGACGGGCTTCTTTATCTTTGGTGGGTCCGTCTCCGTTACCAACAGCCTCTTGTTTGCTTTCTAGCTCGCGCGGTAAACCAACGCCATTCTCCACCCTCGCTTCCTCGAGATTCTCCGATTTGGAGGTCTTGATATTGTGTCCTCCAGCGTTGGCTGGGTCAATGACGCCATCACGAGCCGCTCTTGGGCGCACAGCTGTCGAGCTCCGCTTATAGCTTGATGGTATCTTGGGTACTGGGGGCTCGAAAACGGATTGAGCAACAGGAAGCCTCGAAGGTCGCGGTAGCCCCGATGCCCTAGGCAGGCTTGACCTATTCAGCGGTGGATTCATCTTCAATGACAACGAAACCTGAGTGGAAAACTCAACATGCTCCAGCATAGAACGCTATCTACCCGTTGATTCCTTGATTGGAAAAGGATTTAGCTCATCTTTCGCACCAAGAATCGATCAATCTTCGTTACGTCGTCTCTCCATCGGGCTGTTGATTGATCGTCGTTGCCGCGCTGCAACCGGCGGAACGTGCCGCCGCACTAGCGCGAGACATTCGCGATCATGTGCGTGTTTCCCGCTATGTCCCGCCCAGCCCACTCATCCCAGCCTCCTCACCTTCAGACCAGACTGAAACCGCTGACTCTTGCAGCATGTCCTTCCCTTGCAGTGTGCGACTGTCCTGACCTCAACCACTCTCCTCGGCAAGGAGCTGCTGCTGCACAATCGCTCCTCTGTCCCTCGCTCGAAAGCCGCCCGTATATTGTTCTCCATCTGCCGCCAGTCACTGGTACAGACCATTGAGTCAATCATTCACACGAATGAGAATTGGACAACCACAGCCAATCAAGCGGCTCGGTGTGAAGTATCTGTGAAAGAAGTTGGAAACTCAAAATGTCCGCGATGATTGTACCTCACACTCCCTCGCCCAAACCTGCTGCGGCCGCTCTGCCAGAGTCCGATCCCGCCATCAATGAGCGCACGAACCCGCCTTCATCCCCAAAAGCCGTAGTCGAATTGACTCCTCCGCCATCAGCCCAGATACGGAAAACGATGGCAAATCATTCTCATTCGAGCTCTGGGTCAAAAGCTCTGGCTTCGCCGCCGGCAACCTTGAAAGCGGCACCAGCTTTGAAGCAGAACAGTCTGTTTGGCGAAATACCGTCTGTCGATTCTGTACAGAACTTCAACGAGGAGCAGCTGCGGGGTCTTGTCTCGGACCTGCTGCCGGCTCTTACGGAAGCTCGCATGTCGGCTGCCCACTCAAGACTGCAGCACCACCTTCTCACAATCGAGACTTCTGAGTTCAGCAAGAGGGCTGAGGTTGAGCATGACCTGACTCGCCGGGAAATTCAGGTCCTCCAGGAAGGTCAAGCCCATCGCGGAGTATCTGCGAGTCCTCGCTCGCCACAGTCTCCTAGCAGACGTCATCTAGATCTTGCGCTCAAGCGGTGCAATGAACTGCAGAATCAGAATGCTATCCTCGAGCAACGACTGGTCCGGGCGAAGAAGGCTATCACCAAGTTGGACGAGAAGAACTTCGAGCTTAGAGAAGATGTGCAGCGTTTGCGACAACGCATCAAGCAAAACCGGGAACACTTGGATGAGATGCGGTCGTCAGGCACTATCTCCATCAACGGCACCCCACTGACCGAATACCGCACGCCTCTGCACAGAACGCCTCGAACGCCTGCAACTGCTCGCTCTATACATCATTCAGCCTCGGCTAATCACGGCAGTCAAAATGCTTTTGATGCACTGGTCATCGCAGGTGAAGTGATGAGCGGGGAAGCTAACAGCGTCCCTTCAACTCCGACTCGACCATCCGCAAAGAGACTCCAGCATAGCCATATCCGTGGAGCGCATTCCTTGTCTTCTCTGCCATCCACACCCAACCGATCGAGGCCAATCACCGCCCACAGCAACGTTGTCACGCCAGTCACCCGAGGCGACCGAGACTTACTTCTGGGTCTCTCAGCACCGAATACCCAGCTGACCTACGACGAAGCAGAGCGCCATCAATCAAGTCGCGATAGTACCATTTCAGCTTCTGACAAAGACGATGCGTACGATGACTACAGTATTCTTGCATCACAAGCAAGTCAGCAGGCCGCCAGCATGCTTCGACGTGATAATGTTGCTACAACGGATCGCTACAAGAAATCGGCAGCATCAAAGCCGATGAAAATTTCTGGGCGAATTACCAAAGCCGGACACAGTAAATCCGGTCCTCCGAAAAAGCGCGCAGCAGACGGCATTGCCTACGTCGAGTCCCCAAGGAGTGCCAAACGAGCCAAGACGGGTGGATCTTCTCAGGAAAAGGTCGGGCTCGGTATTCAAAATTGGTAGAATACAGCACGCTCGAGTTCCAGATGGTAGCTTTGATAATAGATCGCTGATGATGGGCAAGTCTTTGCTTTGCATTTGCTGTTGGACGGCTTGGATGAGCAATTGATGCTTGACTCGCCTGAGCTTACTATCTCTATGATTTGGCTTTGAATGCTTGCCACGGAGATAATTTAGCAAGGCTTTTAATTGCACATAGAGGTTGTCCTTCTGCATTGATTGATTCAAGGCCTTGTATGTGACATATGTCGTCTGTGGAACAGTAGCTGGTAGCTTACCCAGTGAACCGTTGAGTTCATATAGAACATCCTCACATCCGTTCCCCTGAAGAACGAGAGCACCGTCAGAGCACCGTAGGATCAGGTTGCGTCTTCCTTTTGACGGCCGCAGCATCACATGACCGGGCTAAACGAGCATCGCAGGGCTGCACTAAGGGGTCTCTTGGCACACACTAAGAAATGATTAAGCGAGCTTCAAGATTCGACATCAACGACCTTCGAGCCACGATTCACGGACAACAATTGCATCTTGATCGCTAACCGTCATCATGGTATGTCTGTCTCTTAATTCGGGCACAGCTCTTTGGCTCTGCAAGTGGCCATTCAAACGGCCCAGATCCCTTGCTAACGGTGGATGGACGATAGACGATCAAGCACAACCAGCAGATCCAACACAACCGTAAGCAGCAGAGCAAGAACCGCGACCATGACCACGAGCTGAAATTTGACAGATTTCCGTAAGGACTGGCAGCGTCGTGTCCGCACCCACTTCGACCAGGTACTCTCCACCCTGCACAGGCAATCAGACCTCCTCTCCTGCCCCTCCACACCCCAACCGGCCGCAGATTAATCTCTAACATCGCGACTTGCCACACAGCCCGGCCGCAAGAAGCGTCGTAGGAATGCCCGCTTCGCCAAAGCCGTCGCCGTTGCGCCCCGCCCAGTCGACAAGCTGCGCCCGATCGTCCGCTGCCCCGGCATCAAATACAACCGCCGCGTGCGCGCCGGCCGCGGCTTTTCCCTCGTCGAATTAAAGGTATGTCCCGCCCAACCCACCCTCAAAAACATTCGCCTAACCCATTGTGTAATATAAAAGGAAGCCAACATCCCCCGCAAGCTCGCCCCCACAATCGGCATCTCCGTGGACCCGCGCCGCGCCAACCTCTCCCAAGAACCCGTCGCCGTGAACGTCGAGCGCCTCAAAGCCTACCGCGCGCGCCTGATCCTCTTCCCGCGCAAATCGGGGCAGCACAAGACGCTGGATGCTTCGAAGGAGGATGTCAAGGCGGCACAGGAGGAGCATGGCAAGATCATCAAGCATCTGGGCAAGGTGCTGCCGATTGAGAATGTGAGTCGGGCGGCCGCCGTGGGCGAGGTTAAGAGGAGTGAGATGGGTGAGGGGACGAAGGACGCGTATCGTACGCTGAGACTGGCGAGGAGCGATGCGAGACTGGTAGGCGTGAGGGAGAAGAGGGCGAAGGCCAAGGCGGACGAGGCGACTGCGGCGAAGAAGTAAAGGGTGGTTGATGCTGAAGGACTTGCTTGCTTGCCAGAGTGCTGAAGTGCTGGAGCTGGGATACTTCGATGCAGCAGCAAGTAATTCAAGCCTTGACTACGACAAATACCACCTATTGCTGTAATGGGAGTGCTTTGCAGCTCTGGCGACTTGCATCGCTATCTCCTGATCTCTTCCTCCCTTGCCAATCCTTCCCACAGATTGTACCGCTCACAACATCCCCTTATCCTGCCACGCAACTCCATGTCTCGCATACTCATGCAACCACGCGAAACCAATCCTCTAGCTCCCCTCAAACCACCTCAGTCAACAACGAACACCTGAGACCATTCTGCACTTCCCACCAAAACCGTGACCTCAAACCCCCAGAACCCATAAAGAAACACAGATTATAAAGTCTTCCCTAGAATGAAAAAATGCACCATCACCCATACCCGACCCATCCTCCCAATCCACAACATCCCAACTAAGCCCCCCATCGCCCACCTCCATATAAATATCGCCCCCCCAAAAGCTATCCCATTCCCACAATGAGCTTCCACGCGTTGCCAGCCTACTTTCTCCGTCCTATCGCCCGTGCCTCTCACTTCACACTCCAAACCCTGGTCCATATACCCTGGTCCATCATTAGGGGAATCTATAACGCCGACATCGTGGGAGCCCTTGAGCACCACTATGCGGCGTTTGTGCGTGCTATAGCGGACAAGCGCGCGTCGAGGAGGGCGAGTCTGGGGGCGGCGATGGATGCGTTGGCGTGGGATGTGGATATGGGGGAAAGGTGCTGGGAAGTGATATAAGAGGAGCGGAGAGAGTGGGGAGTAGGGCAAGCGAGGGAGTTGATGTAAAAGGGTGGGTGGTTGCTCATTTATTTGAAGATGAGGGTGAGGTGTGGAAGCGGTGTAGTGAGTTCGAGGAAAGGATGGAAAGAAGGTCGTTTGTTCGTGCTTGGTTGTGGCTGGGACACTGCTATCGTGTACCGTGTACTGAAAGGTTGTGAAAGCCACGCATTGAGTTCCATCGCTTAGCTTTATTTGGTTTTGATAATTTGCTATGAGGCGCTCTGGTCGAGTGGGTCGTATGATTCAATGAACTGCCTGCTTAGCGATGGGTTCTTTCAGGCCGATCGGTAAGATCATCATCGTAAAAGCTTGTAGGAGTACGACAGCTTTGCCCCATTCGAACGTTGGCAAAAGAAGCTCCTTTGGCGATTCAAGAGAGAATTTTAAGGAGCTGAAGACGACGGGAAAGAGAGATTGAACGATGAGATATCCGTTGCTGCTGTTCTCCCGTCTTTCGCAGCTGTTGTTTGACTCCATCTGTTGCATCTGCGCTTGTCTTCGCCACTTCTTCCAGAAATCATTCTGTGGGTCTTGATCTCAGAGAAGACGACTTGGCAAGTCACCAAGATTGTCAATTGTTCGATCAAAAGATGTTTGTTGGAGGCCAGCTCTTACTACACTTCCAGCGCACAGAACCAAATCACATCCTTTGTGTCCATGCAGCAAACCCACCTATTGACCATAAAACCATGCAGAAAACTTCTCTCTGAAAGTCTTCACAGTATCTAGTTTTCCTTTTTCTCAACCCCACGCCATTGCAAAGCCAACGAAGGATTAGACGCCGATTCCTAGTCTCTGTAAGCAGAGCGCTCATCATGCCTTCCGATACCATCCTCTACATTTTTTGTCTCCTAGTTCTCCTCTACCTCCACTTGTGCCTCCAAAACCTAGACGCCATATCCCTGAACATTAACCGCCAGAACCGATGGTACGAAATCATACCTTTGGAACCGGAGCCCACGCGGCTTGAGACCTTTTCGATGTATGTGCGGGCTATATACTGCGCGCTCATGGGTAAAGAAGCCCCACATCAGGGTGGAGAGGATTTTGGCCTGGGTGCGGTGGAAATGTACGGTGGATATCCACAAGCTGACGAGGCTGGAGATCCATTTATTCCTGCCTGGCAAGGAGACATGGGGTATGATGACACAGTTCAAGGGCCAGGTGTTGCAGAGGCGATCGAGCCGCACGACGGCGGGCGAAGGAGCGCATTGCGAAGGAACATTGCCGCCTTGAGAAGACGACTCGCCTTCGGGAGGCGTTAATGCTGAATAGGATGGCAGTCGAATCCAGGTGATTAATCGAAGTTTGTATTTCTTAGGGGCGATTGTTCAGAAGCAGGATCTCGAAAGCGTTGTATGAGGGGCATGCGGGCAGGTCTTTGCTCGACCCTGTGAATAGCCTTAGGTAGCGTGATAATTCTCTATATTTGGTGGGTTGACTCCTGCTTTACCGAAAGAAGCCCTTTTGGCGACACCAAGCTCCTTTGCAGCTGTCACGTACCACGTGTTGGTCCTGTGGAGGCTTCCAACCTCTCCTTCCATTTCTTACTCCAAGTGCTAAACTCATCTTCCGTACCGCTCCAATCCAGTCTTGACTCTTCCACACAGCTCATCGCCATCCTCTTCAAACACTCTAGATCTCTTACTACACCGTCTTCATCGTGACTATACAGCGATCCGCCAAGTGCATCCGCGGCTTCAGAGAAGTCTTGCAGAAATTTCAGTAGTGCGTCAAAGGCTGCTATGTGCGCGTTACCGGGAAGCATAGATGGGTTGGTGCTGGAATTTATGGGAGGGAAGGTTTGGATACGACGTTTCTTGAGAGCAGGGTACAGCAGACGGACAAGGCGGAGGGTGGAGAGTGTTTCTGTGTGTAGCCTTCGAATCGGCGTTGGTGTAGGAGGAGGTGTCAATGTCATTGCACTTAAAGATGCAGTTGGCGGAGACACAGCCTCCGCAGGTTGCTCCTCGGCGCTCTCTGATGACTCACTATCTCCGAAACCATCATCGTCGTCTTCTTCTTCAGGATCCCATTCCTCGAGCTCGGCAATAGCGTCTTTGAGCAATGCATGATATGACTCCGCTTTTTGAGCAGCGAGCTGAACCATCCCATCGTTGGCAAGACAAACAAGTGCGTCGCATACCTCCCAGAGCACGCCTGTGTTGGCAAGGGTGCTCCGGCCTTCCTTCTCGACTACGTCGACATCTTCGGAGGGTATGCTTTCCATGAGCAGCCTCATCTCCCGTAGTGTCCTCACTACTTCGCTTTTGAGGTGCTCGCGAAGGAACGTAGTATACTGCTCTGGCCGGCATAGCTCGAGAGCGGACAGAAGCGCTGGGAGGCATTGTGAGGATATGGCTGTAATGATGGTGGTAATGGCAGAAGGTGTGAAGGGTTTATTGAGAATTAGGAGGCTGAGCTTAGTTGTCTGTGCCTTGAGAAGGCTAGAGGCGTCATGGAGAAGGCGAAGAGGATGGGGTGGGTTGGAGATCGAAGAGACTGGTGCTCCTGGTGAGTTGAGAGAAGACTGAAAGGTCGCTATCAAGGATGTCGTTGAGTGTATGGTGGCACGTAATTGGGAGAGATCCCTCTGGAACTTATCTAAGACCATTGTCAGAACAAAACGAACCAGCTAGGGCCTGAGAAGATGAATTGAGTATGGGGACTTTGCTGTTCCTTGTGGGAGATGCATACAAGCACCATCCGTTATCGATAAGCGCGCAGGACTAAGGGTAAAGTAAGTAGGTACCGAGATAACAGTAAAGTAAGAAACGTATTTGTACCACAACACATTGGACGTTCCAACCAATTTCGGGTCCATAGGCAAAGCGTCCTTGGTCTTTCATCCTTTCTCGACATAGACAGAGCGTCGAATCGTACGATCGCATTCCCCGGCGGGAGCGTTCCAGAAGAACCACGTGGAGTCTAGTACATTAAGTTTGATAGAAGAGCGAATCATTTCATGTAATATCAAGATTTCGAACATCAACGTAATCAGATTCTAAAAGTCTATTCAAGTACTGTTGGAGTTGCTTCCCAGCCGCCAACGCCAGTCGCTAATCCCATGTCTCAGTGATGAGATACGGCCCAATCAGTTGCTCCTCGCTGCGGTTCGTGAATTCTTCCATTGCCAGAGATATACCGGCTTAACACGGCCTAGGAGATGCAGCAGGCGTAGGAAGCTGTTCTGGCGTGGGAGGAGAGGGAATTGGCTTGTTGGCGAAACCAGGCGGAGGGCTTGGCCAAGTGCGATCAATCCATGGCCCAAGAATCCTCCGCACACCGCGAGCAAGCTTTTTCACCTGCTCTTGCCTCTTCAAGCTCCATAGATGCTCCCCAGTGCCACGACCCGACTCGAGTGCGATTTCCTCCCCATTTTCTAAGCCATCGAGTATACTGCGCCAGACTCGCATGGTTTCGTCCAATTCCTCGATCGTACTAACACCAATGACACTGACTCCCAGTTTTGTACCGCCAAGGGTGTCATTTGTTTCTGACGTCAGAGGAACGCCCGAAGCAGAATCGCCCCGAGAACCGACGGATTTCCCTTCACGCATCCAAGTTTCGATGGCGTATCGGATTGCAATCTTTTCGATTTTCTCATTTTGCTCGCTGCACCACCCACTTGCTTCACGTACAACAGAGCGCAACCCATCAGACGAAGGGTGCCAGTCACCTTGAGCACCAAGGGGTACCCCATCCTGGCGCAGCAGTCCCATGCCAAGCACACTCGCATTGGGGACTACATCAACGCCTGCCGCTTTAAGTCTCTTGAGACCAGCGGAAGCCAGCAATGTGTTCTGTAGAGTGAAATTCGCGTAAGACATGACAATATCGAGAGGCTCGTCGGTTCTTGCGAGGATCAATTCCGCGAGGTCGCATAGCGTGGTCACTGGATAGCCTGATATACCGACATACTTGATGATGCCTGATTCGTCCCTCAACCGTCTGAGCTCGGTCACGGCTCTCAACACCTCTTCGGGAGTGACAAACTCGACATCGTGGCAGTAAACAACATCGAGATAGCTTGTATGTAGCCTTTCCAAGCTGCGGTGCACGCTTTTCCGTACCTCTACGGCCGAATAGTCGAAACTGGCTGACCCGGTTCTGCCCACTTTCGTCAAGAGAAAATAGTCGCTCCTCGATAGCTTCCCATGAACAAATGGTGTATCAAGCGCTTGACCCAGAAGCACCTGCAGTGAGCAATGTCGTGAGTATTACTCGTTCTACTGTACGAATGGTCTACGCACCTCAGCTGGACCATAATATGGTGAAGTATCAAAGGCTCGAACGCCAAGCGATAGCGCCCGATGGACGATCTCGGTTGTGGGTAGTTTGTAAGGGTCCGGGTTGTACTGCGAGTTGAAGGTGGCGGTTCCACAGATGAGTGATGGAAGTAAGGTCGACAACGGTGTCTGTGTTGGCGGCATTCTGTCAAAATACTCGCTGAGTGAAAGCAGTGCTTTTGGAAAAAATAAAGTGAATAGAGTATCTGATTGGGAAAGATAGGAAGAGGAATTAGCAACACGGGCGAGGGTTGCGATGTGAATTAGGAGATGACGCTTTATTATACTTCAGTACCTGCGCCGGAAACGGATCTACTACGGCATAGTCCATACGGAATCATTGTATAGATAGGCAACAGAAGATAGCCATTAATAATGCGATACTAGAACAACACGAGGTAGTCGCCCTGAAGATGTTCGATATGGCGCTACCCCAATCTATGATTCAGCATTTCTGTACGCTTTGACGCCTTGCATCGGGTCTTGGCAGTGATTGATGGATGATCCACCCGCACTAGCACGACAAGATCTTCGAGCAGCGGAGAAGGGTATGATTGATTAGCGCCATCGTGGAAAAGGGCTCACATTTCCTTCTACAAGGGAATTTGAACTCTCCGACTCCGAGACCGTTGAAAGTCCCTGCATGCAAGTCGTGCTCATCGAGTCATCGGAAGGCTTCCGCGCGGGAAGTCGTAATCAGCGACCAATGGCCGTTCCCGGTCACCCAACTTTATCCTGACTCCCATTTGCCGCCTGCTGCTCCTCTAGGACCCTGGGGCGCTTGTGAGATGAAACGAGTGAGCTGCACGTGGGCCAAGTGTATGTGCGAAGTGAAGCAGCCGTGTGAGTGATTGGCATCCCTGTTCTGTGCTAAAAGCCTTTTTTTTAGCGCGGTCAACCTTGAAAGAATTGTGTGGCAATCCATCGAGACCTCGTCTTAAATCAATGCCCCCATAAGAACACACTGAAGACACAACTTAGCTCTACCAACCACCGTACGAAATGGCCATTTTTCACTCTTGACTGGCAGATTTGGCGGCGGTGTGGGCTAGATGCGGATCGTAGACGTCCATGCGGAGGATGTGGTATGATAGGATCGTAGGGGTATAACCGAAGTTCGAAGAAGATGTATAATGTCCCAAGTCTTATGACACCAGCCAGATGCCTGATATGCCGTCCGATGATGCAGATGTAGTAGAATGTTTCCTAAACGCCTGGCTATGCAAGTGAAGACCGATGAGAAGTCCAGGACGACCTCCAGGACTGCCCAAGAATGGCGTGGGCGATCGCGAACACGGGCAGCGTTTCAAGATTCGCGCCGACTTCGAGCTTCCACTTCCCCCAAATGTGCTTTTGTTCGGTGCCCCGAATGTCACCTATCCTTAAAGACCTTTGGATTCCACCCTTCCTTAAGCTCCGCCTCCCTATCCGCTTTCTCTGCCGCATTCCTGACCTCCAGCTCTATCCTCTCCCTCGCCCGTAATATCTTGCTTTGCAGGTAGAAACTTCCGCCTTTCTTCGGGTCATTCTGATCGAATAGCCTCTTAAACCGTTCCATTACATCGTCCAGATTGGCTTTGCCTCCTGAGGGTGGTTTGACGTTGAGAATTTTGCATGCTTCGTCGAGGGTCAGGCCTGAGGAGGCGTAATTAGTCGCTGCGCTGCCACCGGCTTTTGCAGCATCTCGTGCATATTGTGACTTGGCTGAAGACTGCCGCCATGCTTCTGCAGCAGCGCGCCCAAGAACGCGGGAGCCTACAAAGACAACTTGGGCGATTATCCGGTGTGCCTAGTCGCCACTGTCAGTTTAGATCAAGCTTCGGGGCAACGGTAAGTCGGGTCTGTCACCATCTAAGTAAGGCTGATTTTGCAGACCCGCGCCTTTCGGTGCCCTTGTCGAGACAGATTCTCAAGGAGGAAGAGTATCTGAACTCGAAGATGGAGGAATTGAAGCTCTGAATGAATGAATGCCAAGCATTGGACAGTTTCTGGACAAAGGGCTTGATTAGCCGAGGTTAGCCGCTTAGAACAGCCGCCTAGAGTATTCATTCACATGCTCAGGCACAGTGAGTTCTGACAACAGGACTTTGAGAAAAAGCCGGGGGATGTTAACGAGGGACAGGATGCTGGTGAAGGCTGTAACAATGCCTCTAGGAATCAGTTGACCTGTATATGCTCTTTTATGGCTGCTTTTGGTATGTGAGCGCTTCCTCGTGCAGCTTCATTCGCTCATTGACCGAAGAGCTTACATCGTGTGAGTAGACACGCCTTGGCTCACAGATATGGGTCCTTCGCCAGCCAGAGTAACAGATAATAGCTCCTCGAAAGGAAGGTTAGATCCCGATCCACCCACCATAGCTGCCTTCTCACCTACATCCTCCTACTCCTCATCGGGCACAAGGCAGCGGTCAACTATTCTGGTCCACCGAAAATCACCTTTGCTAGTCGCAACGCCGCCGACGGTGACTAGGGCACTAGCCTTCTCGCACCCTTTCATACTGCCTCTGAACAAGTTTGTCGGTCTGCTGTCATGGTCGAGTGGGGATCCTTGGGAGAGCTTCCTTCTCGTTGCAGGATTTTGGGGGACGGTCCTCTACGGCGACAGCATCACAAGATGGGCTGGGCCTGTCATACTGATAGTCGTTCTGATTCTGGCCATGTTCTCTCGAAGATACTCACCCCTATCTTCGACAGGCTGGACAGGAGAGAAACAGAAAGGGCACAAAGGCAAACCTTCTGAGAGTAATATGAGACATCAGAAGAGCTTGGATGAGATAGTGGAGACATTGACAGTTCTGACTACGAGGTGCAATGTCTTACTTGAGCCTTGTCTGCAGCTGACAGACTTCCTCTCAACACAAACGACCGCTACGTCGGCGACCACGAGGCCTGCACTCACTAGCCTCTTCATACGTATTCTGTTGGTCACACCCTTTTGGATTACTATGACCCTACAATCCATACGTATGATTACTACCAAGCGGGTTGTTCTGTTAATCGGTACATTGGCGCTCAGCTGGCACTCACGGCCTGCAAGAGTTTCTCGTACAATACTCTGGCGCTCACTTACTATTCGTCGAGTCGTATCGATTGTGACTGGCCTAAGGTTTACTTCGCCTCAGGCACTTGAAAAGAGATCGCCACCGCCGCTCCCTCCTCGGAACAAGGGTCAAAATGCCGCAGCTACACCGATCGCTGTCAAGGACGGAGCTCAATCTACCGGAGTTCGTTTCACGTTCGTTGTGTATGAGAACCAAAGGAGATGGCTCGGTCTCGGCTGGATCCCGTACCTCTTTCCTTCCGAACGATCGCCTTGGACAGATGAGCATCTGAACCCCTCGGACCCAAAAGATAGCTTTGCCTTGCCCGAGGTAGACAATAAAAGTGCTGAGTGGCGTTGGGTACCTGGGAGCGAGTGGAAAGTCGAAGGGAGTGGGAAAGTCAAAGCAAGTGCCAACGGCGATGGCTGGATCTTCTACGACAACAAATGGAATGATGGCCGGCGTCAAGATGGCTGGGATAGATATACCAGACGGCGCAAGTGGTATCGCGATGCCGAGCTGGTCGAAGTAGCAGGAGATCCCGAAAACGATTCCTCACAGGCGACTCTGGTGCCTGGGTCTGAGAGAGCATCCATGGATGCCCCATCTGACGTTTCTCATCCCACTAAAGACGTAGATGACTCAAGTAGTAGCCAGGCACGTAAAAGGGGCTACTTCAGGAAGGGGAGCAGGTCCAGCGGCAGTGGTCATGCACCATCGAATGTATTCAGCAGCGAGGACGAAGCCGAGCATTACCCCTTATCTACACGTCAAGACCGTGATGGCGACTGGGGGATAGGGGATGATGTCAAAATGGGTCTTGGGTGAGAAGCTAATGGTAGATTGCTTCTTCAGTAAGCCGATCATATCTTATTGGCTCGCGCATCCAAATACCCCTTCATAATGAGTTTTGCAAAGCATCGATTAAGGTAGGAGCGTGATTGTAATTGTGTTAACGTGCGATTCGCGTTGCTAGGGCCTTCTGCCTTTGCCAGATTCGCGCCTGTTCTTAGTCTACCTACCTTAGTATATTCTGTCGTACCGAAAGTAAGCGAGAAGAGACCGTCAACAACTCGCATTTGTCGTCGCGGCAACATCTCTCTACTATTTGTCATGGTTACCAACTACTAAGCTCAAGAGCTCCGCGAGTCCTGTTCTTCGCAGGCAATTAGTCTCGAGGCTTTCAGTTTTCCAGCTTTCACCTATACAGGACGGGAGCGGTCACCAACGACAGAGTCTGAAAGTCACTGTGAGTACTTCGTGTGCCAACCAGAAAAGACTAACAAGCTATTTGCTGACCACAGTGTAGGCCCACCACCATGTCTCTACTTGAAAATGCGGAGGCCACAGTGTTGAGAGTTGAGCGTGAAGAAGTTCATGCTTTCTTGATCCAGCAGCATAACGAAGATTATGCGAGAGTGTCCAGAGATACCATTGTTGCTGCCATAGTATATCTCGAAGCCATCGAAGAGCGCATCGCGATCCTAGACGATCGAAGCCTTGCACAGAGCAATCAAAGAGCTCTCGAGAGCGACACCCAGCTCATCACCGAAGCACTGCGACAGGAGGGAAGAGCGCTTGAAGATCGACAGCTCGCTCTACGGTTGAGCCGCGTATCTGAGGAGTCCTCAGACGCTCGTTCTGACAGCTCATCCTCCAGTAGGAGCCCGCATTGTGCCCCGGTGGCGGCCAGTGCTCCATCCATATCAACAAACGCCACACGGACGAACGCGAGCGGCGCTACAAAGCGAAAGCGCTTTGTTCCACAACCTCCCGTGAACATTAGGAGTTCCTCCATTGAAGTTGAGGGGAACCCACACGGATCGAAGCGCGCTAAATTCTCAGGGACCGAACCGGGCGAACCGGATTCTCATATTCAACGAGAATGCGTTGCTTGTGGAGACGATGGCCTCGAAGAAGCTTTCGTTAGTGTGCTCTGTAAACACAGTTTTTGCAAGACCTGCCTTGCACAGTATACTGAGTCCGCTTTACAACCTGGAGCGACATTTCCTCCCCAATGCTGCGGTCTGCCTGTAACATTTGGCATGGTACAGAAGCATCTGTCTCCGGAGCTCGCAACTAGATATGGCGAGAAGCAGCGGCAGATCTTCTCAAATTGTTCACTCCTGTGTGCGAGGCGCGGCTGTTGCGTCGAAATACTGGAGAATAAAATCACGGGTATGAAAGGCCACTGTTTGGCTTGCAATGGAAATACTTGCAAAGCTTGTAGGAAGGCCTGGCACGGGGACAAACCTTGTTCCATCGATCCGGAACGTGAAGCAATTCTGCAACTCGCGAAGAAGAAAGGATGCCAAAGCTGCTATAGGTGTAACAATATGGTGGAACTAAACCTGGGCTGCTTCCACATGCGGTAAGTCTGGCCCGAAGTGATATCTCGAAGGTGTCAGCTGAAGGGTTATAGGTGCATTTGCCAGGCCGAATTCTGCTACGTTTGCGGTCAGAAGTGGAAGAACTGCGGGTGCTTGTTGTTTGATGAAAATCGCCTGCTTACGCGTGCTGAAAGGGCAGTAGATCGGCGGGCTGCCCTTAACGCTCCTCATGGAAATGAAGACGATGTTCGGCCCCGCGAAGAGCAAATTCAAGACATGCGAACGCGCCTTCAACAGAATTACTGCGACCACAACCAGTGGACGTATATCCCTTGCGCAAGAAGGGAACCTGGGATCTGTCAATTTTGTGGCTATCAGGGCCGGGCATATATTTATGAGTGCGCACACTGCTCCTTGAGAGCCTGCAACTATTGTCACCTCGAGGATGACGAGTCGGATGATGATTCAGGCGACGATTCGGATGACTACTCAGATGATGATTCAGGCGACGATTCGGATGACTACTCAGATGATTACTTCGATGGTGAGGAGGAGATTGAGGACGGCTATGAGGACGGCTATGAGAATGATGATGAGTGGTAATATGATTCGTATGATGATTCATATGACTATACAGAATTTACTGAGGAATAGGTCAGGGGTTTCCTCTTGTTCTGTCACCGATCTCAAATTTCGAAAGAGCCTCTTGTGCGACAAAGGCCGGAGTACATGTTCGAGTTTTCCCTCTTCGCACATGTACATAGTCGCTCATGCCACCAGTCATGGCCATTTCAGAGTGTTCGCATCTTTGCCACGGGCAATAGCAGGGTAAACCACCAAGCTTTGATGTCGTTTCGATATGCAATTAAAGACATGGACTTCACATACACAATTGTGAAGTCGTCAGATAGAAGCATGACTATCTCCGGTGGGGTATGAAGTCCCAGAGCACTGCCGCAAACCCTCTGAGGCCGGATTTTCTCCAGTTGACAGACAAGCGATTCCAGATAGCAAGGTTGCGCCATTGAGGCACAAGAAGGACAGCTTCTTTGCCCATGGGTCGACGCTGGCGAATGGCCCGACGTGAAGTCGTCCAACCGTTGAATAATTCACAGCTTCGGGGATTTGAGATGTCTTGGGTTATTCATGGCCAACGTCTACCAAGATATAGGTCCGGAGGAATCGGCCTGTGCTTAGCTTCCCCGGTTAGTCGTGAGTTTTACCATCGATTTCATGAATTTCTACATGGCGGTCGTTTCATGGTAATGATCACTTGAGAAAATTGACTTAAGCTCCTTGTGAGACAGATGAAGCTTCCTGCTTCTGGCTTTTGGAGGAAGTTTCAATGTTCACAGACAGAGCCTTTGTTTGATGCGGACAATCAAATCAGAAAGAGAAGCCCCTCCAGAGTGAAGGATATTATGAAATTGTATCGCGTCTCTTGCGAACTCACGAAACGTCTATTGTCCAGGACTACAGGTAAAATTAGCAACCAATCAAAGATACAATATTGCCTTGAGGTCTACATTTGGTTGCTACCTACATTGCAGGACACAGTTTTTCTCAGACAATGATGCAGATTCAGATCTTTTGGCTAAGCCCCGAGTTTCGAATTCTCAATTACAAGGTTCAACGTATGTCAAGCAGCGTGATAGCGTTCGGCGACAACACAGAATGAACCACCCTCCCACAGCCACGAGTCTCAGACTTGCTGGCGTTGGATTTCGATAAGTATATAATTCTCTACAGACCTTCTCTTTGAGAGCATGTTCCAGAGCCATCAACATTACTAATTTGGAGTACAGAGACATCAGCACTTACCGACCATTGGCCAGCTACCACAAAACACTCAACACTTGGAGGGAGACTACATTGACCATCCAAAAGATGCCACCCCGTGCTAGACGTGAGGAGAGACGCGTGAGTCCTATAAGAAGCTATGTTCCGGAGCCTAGACATCCGCCCGCCTATCACGCCCATCCTGGTCAATCTACGACGATACAACCTTCTGGAAAAACGGCTAGCTATTACCCTTCTGATCCTGCTCCGATTCAGCCGGCACAGCAGCCATCGAATCAACATTACGACGAATATCCGTATTCGCAGCAACCCCAGTACCCCTATTACGATCAAAATGCGTATCCGCAGCCGCCCCAGGAACCCCTTTACGATCAATGGGGGTATCCGCAGCAATCTCAGGGCCCCTACGACGATCAGTACGCGCATCCGCAGCAGTCCCACGTACCCTATTTGAATGAATATGCGCATCTGCAGCAAGCCCCGAACCCCTATCTCACTCCCTCCACTGTCGAGAGAACCTCTTACAGGCAAGCGCCTCCAGACTATGCGTATGATACTCATGCGTCCGCCATTCCTGACCAAATCTCTGGTGAGTATCAGCAAAGTTCACAATATGTGCCTTCGTACTCTCAGAGAAAACGTCAGCGTTCACCTAGTCTTGATTTATGGGATCTGAACGCATCCCGGCCCGGATCTCGTGGAAATCCTAGGGACAGGCACCGCCAAGAAGAAACGAGGACCAGAAGGAGCGGCAGAGATGCATTCATCGGGGAAGCTGTGGTTGAGCCTGCACTTGCGACTAAGAAGCCGAAAAGACGACACGGATCAAGTGATATAGTGACCGTCACACAAGCGCTTGGCCAGGTTTCGCTGACAGCGTCTGCCCATGGTCAGGTAAGAGGAGTACAGGATCAAAGCGAGCAGGAAGAGGCACGAGAGGCAGCAAAGCGGGCGAAAAGAAGCGAGAGAGAGCGGAGGGGAAGGGCGACGAAGAAGGCAAACGAAGAAGCCCTGCGACAAGCTGGTCTATCGCCACCAAGAGTAGAGAAAGACCCGGGAGTGGTAAGAAAACAGAAGGCGAAGAAAGCGGCGACAGGAAAGGTACGCTACGACCGAATCAAGCAAGCAGAGCGCCTGGATCCCGAGTTGCGGAAGGAGAATGCCGCCAGGAATTCGGCTAGGTCCCGGGAGTACAACGCAAGGCAAGACGCAAAGCTAGAAATCCTGCGACAAGCCATTATAGAAGAGCAAAACCGCGGCAATCGTTGAAAGGAAGAAAGGGAATACAAGAAGCGCCGCTCCCCTAGGGATTCAGAGGGGAATGTGGCAAAGATTGAACGGGCCCATCAAAAGCACAACAAGGATGCACCGAATCCTTGACGACAGTCAACGAGCATCGATCCCGGTCGTACAAAAAGCGATCGATATGTGTATCACGACAAGCAGGCGTAGACCTACTATTATGGACTGCTGCACAGTCCCAGATACCAGCTGGCAGTGACCATCTTAATTATCTAAGTACTCCAGCTCAGTCTTGGAACATCCAATCCTCCTACACTAATGCAGATATTACAAGCACCCGCTTTCTTGAATCAAGCGGTAATGGCCAGACGATAGATCCAAGGTTCGCTACAGTTCTGTTAGATATATTTCTTTGGTTTTTGTTTGCAAGTTGAGTTGGTGGGATTAGTAATTTCGGCTTAGTTCTGACAGGGGGATGCTCGGAGAACTGCTGTTCTACTTGAAAGCTTCCATATTATGGGCGAGTGTACATTCCAAGAGAGAAGCCTGTATCATGAGTCAATGGTTGTATTATATAGAGACTTCGGAGAGTTCTCGCTTACGTACTCAGCCCACTTAGATATTCTCTCTCTGTTAAACGAGCTTATTCAGGCTATGGGAATACCTCGAGCTGTTGAGCAGAGATCTAAAGATCACTCCTGAACAAAGTCCATCTGTGACTAGGACTGGTCCCCGGATCGAGAATTAATCTGTGACCAGCTGAAGCTCATTGACCATCGGCCGGACATATTCTAAGCGGACTTGTGGCCTGTTCGAACACGTCTAATCTCCGCCTTACTCTCCGTCTCAGGGCTGCCCTTGCTATCTCGAAGACAAAGTATTCTACAGAATATTTCCATAAACATCCCGGGGTTGAAATGGACCACCGTAAACAACGGGTCAATGGAATAACGTATTACCTATAACGGACATATATCTTGATAGCGTTTAATACCCAAAGAGTCAAGCCTGCATTGTTGCTGAGGTTCTCAACTGGCTTACGGCTACTTCTCTGCGTTGTAACAAACTGAGCACTCCTGGCATTCTTGACTTGTTCAGAAGAATGGTATTGCGGTAATCCGTAAATTCGATCCTGGCAGATATGGCCAATGATCCCATGGCCAGGCTCCTTCTTGTGAGTTTGTATACCACTTTCATCCACTCGGACTTGCCGTGCCTGATACCATGACTTGCAAAGCATTGACTATCGATAGATAAAGAGAATCTTCGAAACGTACGGAATTGTAAGAGTTAAACGGTTACACGACTTCACGACTTGACTTTGGGCATGATGACCAACTCAGACCCAAGGGCAAACAGTCATCTTGTCTCTTCCCTTAATGAAGCATCAGACCTGGACGTCCGAATTTGCTTGCTTGAAAGTTTCTAGAAACACCTGAGGAGATATTCGGAGGAAAGCCCAGCTTTGGTCGGCTACCTTAGCGTCCCTCTTGGTTTCGTTGGCAGAGATTAGGTCCGGCAATATCAGAGTGATTATATCCGCGGTAATTCCGCCCGGTGCGATTCTTTGCAAGGATTGTATACATGTAGATTGCGTCACGCTTCTTGACTGAATTTTATATGATGTAGTGTAAAGTATCTGCAACCCAAGTTTTTCATAGTCCAAAAGAGAATTTCTACAACTTTCTCCGTGGCAATTATTACCCCTCGACATACGGACTAGGTCCAGATAACCTGAAAGACCCAGACATTCGCAATGCCTCGTGTCTTGTTGACCGGTTGGTTTCATCCCAGTACAACTTACTTATCATTCACATCTAATCTAAGAAATCCAGGAGGGAGTGGCTTCATAGCTGCTCATGTTCTGGATATTCTACTGGAGCATGGTCATTCGGTGGTAACAACTGTACGATCCGAAGCCAAAGCCCAGACCATCAGAGACGCACATCCTAAAGTTCCCAAAGAGAAGCTAGATTTCGCAATCGTTGAAGACATTGCGGTGGAGGGTGCTTTTGATAGAGCTGTGAAATCCGAGCCTTCATTCGAGAAAGTAATTCATTGTGCTTCACCATTTCATTTCAACGTCACGGACGAGAAAAAGGACCTGTACGTGATATCAATCTTACAAGTTCCGGGCGCGAGAAGCGATTTCAGATTTATGCCTGTTGTCAACGCAATTCATCGCTTGATGTGTATCGTCTGTTGTCACTTCTCGGGGAATTTGTTGCTGAAATCGCATTCTCCGCCTCAGATTAGATCCTGCCATCATTGGCACGACTGGGCTCTTGAAAGCGATCAAGAAGAACGCACCGACGGTCAAACGCGTAGTCATAACCAGCAGCTTTGCAGCTATCATCGATGCCGCCAAGGGAACCAATCCTGGTCATACGTAGGTTACATCACCTAATTGCCAGGCGTAAAGTCCGAGAAACCTAAAGCAATCCTTGTGCTCTTAGTATCATGCCACAAGCTGACCTCAACATAGCTATTCCGAAAAGGACTGGAACCCTATTACCGAACAGGAAGCAACACAGAATCCTTCCAACGGCTACCGTGCCAGCAAGACGTTTGCCGAGAAAGCATCGTGGGATTTTGTCGAGAAGGAAAAGCCTGATTTTGACATTGTCACCATGAACCCGCCTCTGGTGCTTGGTCCCATCGTCCACTATCTCAACAGTCTGGACGCGCTGAACACCTCCAACCAGCGGATCCGTGATATCATGACAGGCAAAGCGAAAGAGGAAATCGCTCCTACAGGGACTTTTATCTGGACCGACGTTAGAGATCTGGCACTTGCCCATGTCAAGGCCATGGAGCTCCCTGAGGCAGGGTCTAAACGTTTCTTTGTCACGGCCGGCTATTTTAGCAATAAGGAGATTGCTGACATCATCCGTGATGCATATCCAGATCTGGCATCCAAGCTGCCAACGAAAAGTACGAAAGGTGGCGATTATCCTAAAGAAGGTGAGCAATCGGCAAACACCCCCTCACTTGTAAGGTATTGACAGTAGCTAGGATTGTACAAGTATGATAATTCGAGGACGAGGGAGGTTCTAGGAATTCACTTCCGGACTCTCAAGGAAAGCATAGTCGACACCGTGAAGTCGCTTCAAGCAGTCGGAGCATAGAACAAGACTTGTCATCAGCGATAGCAGTGTGGACAGTGGACGTGCCCCTAAACGCCATTATATAGCTAGGTTCGTCCAAAAAAATAGATAATAGATCGAAGTCGTCATCTCCGATTCCCCAGTTTTCGTGGTGATACAAACAGTATACCAGATTAGCCCTTATCTGCCTTGTTTGCTTTGGAAGTCTCCATTCAACGCGCGTCCTTACATCGATATCGAGTGCTGATGCCGCTGTCCGGCCGTTGCCGCCGCCTTTCTTGGCTTGGAGTCCTGGCTGTCTCAGGTCGTCCTCGACATACCTCTGCATTGAAGATACACGTCTTCATATCCAGAGATAAACCTAGATCCGCTCAGCGGCCTAGGCTTTCAAGGCTAATAGCTTTCTGGTGTTGAGCTGTGACGCGGCTGCAGGTCGTACGCAAGACGGCTTCCTGCACATAAAGCCCTTTGAACCAGGAATAATCATAGCTTTGTGATATAAACCCCTCCCAGGTCAGCAAGCAGTCGTCGAACTTGCTGTTAGGCCCAGAGAATGCAGTGATGTCTCGTTGGTATGTTACCGAAGTCTTTCCAAAGCTCCATGTCTAAGCGTTAGTCCAGGGCATCTGAAGAGTATAACATCTGCGGCCGTACGTTCATCAACAGCAATGCTCTAGAGCAACATAAACGTGATTCCCGAGGCCTGTGCCATGCGAGCGATGTGACGAACTCTTCGACGACTACAACGAATTAGAAGGACACCAGGAAGAATCCTACAACCACTGGATATGTCAGCAGTGCGACATCGATTTCTGGACTGAGAACGAGCTGAACGAGCACTATCATCATTCCAATGAACACAACTACTGCTTCGTCTGCGAGAGAGATTTCATTAGCCCAGCAAATCTCAGAAGTGTATGTTCCAACCCGCCCCCAAGCAAGCGGCTAAGGCGTTGATCTCTTAGCACAATATCATCCATAAACCATCAAACATAGAATGCATCGGTTGCACCCGCTCTTTCTCAACCCACTCCGCCATGCTCATTCACCTCGAATCCGGCATCTGCTGCACAAACGAAGACCAACTGGACATCTACGCCCAGAAATGCTATCAATCGAAGCGGTACGTGGCCGCCGGGTACCACGACTGGCTCCGCACCCAGCAGCGAAGTGATCAGCGATCAAGCGGATTCTGCAACGATGACGATCTGTGGGTGTGCGAGTACTGCCAGCAGAATTTCTGGACGCAAAGGGGGATGAACCAGCACATAGCTTCGCCTATTCACGATCCGCTGGTGTATGCGTGCCCAGGCTGCGACTTCCGGACATCGACGCTGAGCGGGCTGGTGCAGCATGTGGAGAGCTCGAGCTGCGAGGAGAGGATCGATGGGGGGACGAGGAGCATTGGGAACATGTTGCATTTTCTGCGTGTGGTTTTTAGATGAAGTTTGCTTTGCTGAGGGGATTGCCAGATGGGATTTGAATTGAGAGACTGGCAGAAGCGTTCTTTCTACTCTGAGAGTGTACACATCCAGGTGCCATTTGATAATCTGTCGTTGAGTGCACCGGGCTTGATGTCCATGCTATAGCCATCAGCTAGAGCGCTTGGTCTCATGGCTGTAAAGGTTATGGACTGTAAGACTCGTACACCACCAACCTAGACCGACGTGTACGATGTCTTTTTGGTCGATATATAGCCTTAAGATAAGTAATCACGTGCTATCTTCTGTAAGAGTCTTCTCCATGGTTTCGGCATAGTCTATGTGCGCCGGAATAGTGATGAGAGAGTACCTCTAACGAGATTGAGTGCTAATCCCGAAAAGGCCACTTTGCAGTAGATTCGGTTGAGTCACGTGGGCACGATAAAGTAAACAGTCGCGACACTTATGAAGTAACTTCGAAGAAGGTTGACCATGATAGATTGCTGGCACCTACACACTGTGATCTCGTTACATTCAATATTTCCTCCCGTCTAGAAAACGTGCTTTTTTGCTTCACCAAACGCCAAGTAAGCCAAGCGAAGGGGTATGCCTGGAATCCCCAGCCAGCCAAACGCCCTGTCCGAGCCTCTATGCTTGTCTAAAAATCCACTGACGCTAAAAGCTCAGATCGTCGCTCTTTCGCTCTCTTATAAAACTGTTGCCAGGACCTGGGATCGGCTGCCTCAGCTGCGGCATCTGCTGCATCTGACCTTGTCCTTGTATAAAGCCTTGGCTCTGGCTTTCATACCTAAGCCCCTGTAAATAGGGATCGAATGTAGCTATGGGGTGATTTCCCGGCCCTTGACTCGGGCTTTGGCTCTGGCTCGGATACATGGGTGGCTGCGGGTTTTGCTCCCGGAGACTAGGCGGCACGCTCAAACCTAGTCCACTCTGCGACCCATGACCGCTTGCGAACGGCTCTGTTGGTCCGCTCGGCCGTCGCTTCCCGCGCGTACTTTGACGACGAAGCAGACCACGGACTTCTTCGAGATTTGCATCCCGGTCATGACTTGAGGTAGACGAGCCAGGGGTTCGCGTCGGCGGGCTACGCTCCGGCGATCCTATATCCTGAGCTGTGTCAGCGGCGGGATCTCGAGAATTGATGTCATTGAGAGCTGCGGTCTCGGCTATGGGAGGAAGACGATATCGCAGTGGGGAAGTTGTGGTGGGATCGCGCGGATCAGGATTCACGTCGACGGAAGTGGAGGCGGTGAAGGGGTTCGGCGTTGGTTTCTTAGTCGGGATCAGTCGTTTGCCTTCTTTAGTTGCAGCAAAAGTCTCGTGTGACGCGGCAGCTTGCTCGTCTGACACTGTAACCGAGTAGGACGGTTTATCGCTGGAACCCAACATTGCATCCCCACCGCCAGGAGCGTAGATGGGAATCTTGCGTAGAGCCAGCACGAGAGCGCACATGAATTTCGAGCGGCGGGCGGCGCGGATAGTTTCGTTGGCCCAATTCGACTTGTGCTTGAGCTCGACCTGCACTTCTAATTTATTCATCTCTGCAATACCAGTGACTTCGACTTCGATATCCGGAAGGAAATCACGACAATTGTCCTTGTCGCGAACGAAATTCTGCATCTGTTGCCTCAAAAGCTGGATGTCCTCCAGCGTGGTATCGAAATGCACGTAGATAAGCAGCTCTTCACGCATAGCTTTTGAGCGAGAGATGTTGTCAATCCAAAGACTATTAAGTACCAGGTTGGGAACTTGGGTCAGCTTATTACTGTTCGCCTTCCGGAAGACTGTGTAGAGCAGCGAGATGTGCTCAACAACAAGTTGCTCGACCCCAACATCGACCCGATCGAAGACATCGAAAGGGTGCTTGACGAAGAGGAAGATGCAGGAGCCAAGGACTTCTTGGGCAGTAGCGGAGAAGACGAAGGAGAGCGAGAGCAGAGCGGTGCCAGCCGTAGCAAGGGTGGTGGTAAAAGAGGAGTTGAGGAATGCCACTTTATACCGCATGTTAATGATGCACCGTCTACAACGGTCAGAGTGACGACTTACCGAACACAAAAACAACCATAACGAAGACGATGGTGCATAGCAAACTGTCCAGAACATCAATGGCTTGATCAACGTCATGCAGACTGTTCGCAATGGAGTGTCGTTCGCGCCCAAATTCGCACACAGTCAAAATCATTTCGTCCAAGGAAACATCGCCGTTACCGTCTCGATCCAGAGAGGCAAAGCATTCTTCCGCTTCCTGAGGGCGATCCGCACCAAGAACTTCTTCTATGTCTTCCTGGTACAAAGCATCCTTACCTTCAACGACAAAACTCATCCACAGCCGTTTGGCTAGAGCTTCCGAAGATTTGTTCTTCTCTAGGGCTTCCACGACGACGGAATGCGCCGAAGTAGGATTGAAGACTTGTTTGCCTGTAATCTCCGAAGCGACGTTCCCAAAAGCCGATGTGACCTTGTCACCAAAACGCCCAACATTCTGCAAGATCCGAAGTGGCGTAGCAGATCCTGATCGGTGATGACTGATGCCCTTCCTTCGCTCTCCAAGATCTATATTGAGAGCATCATGGATAAGGTAATCTTCCTCGACGAACTCACTGCAATATGCAGGAAAGAGGGTTCGGGAAGCGTCGTAGAGGAGGCTTAGCAGGTACACGTTATGCTTCGAATTCTTGATCTTTTCATTGAATTGCGTGCGATGATAGCTGATTGAGATAATCTGAATAAGCAGCTTCTCGGCGAGAAAGATCAAGGCAGCAATCAGGAAAGCAGCAAGTATCTTCTGCACGATGGCCTGCCATGGCTGCATAGTTGGGGAGTCGGGATTTTTTGCTTTAAGGGAGCGTTGGTCGGGATTCCGAGTCATGACCTACACAGTCAGCACTGAGGCATCAGATTGACGGCAGCAACGACTCACCGGAATGAAAGTTGCCAACGCGGCAAGTGCCCATCCCGCAAGTGACAAAGGTATCTCGAGATTACGCAGTACCAGCGCGTATTTTCGAGTCCCGGAGCTGACGATGCCGCAGAGGAATTGGAAAATAGATGGCAATGCTTTCGCCGCCAACTTGGACACCCAAAGACTCAGCCATACAATCTCCACCCAAGTGAAAGTCCAAACGATTCGGACGTGGCCCATACTAGCCCTAGGAGCTGCGGTTGCGCCAATAACGATAGGGACCGCAATCAAGGCTGCTAGAGGTAGAACGTATAGAAAATATCGAGTGACAATCGAGAAGTTGAGTATCTTGGTGTAGATCTGGCCCATTTGTGTCAAAGTATCTTCCTCGCCGTCCCCTTCATTATGTCTCCCATCGTTTGCAGCTTTCCGCCGACCGGCGGCGCGACGTTTGAAGTATCCAGCTTTCTCGTTCTGCAAGTTCGACTGTGAAGCCGTCTGAGGGTCGGAAAGACTCCTTTCCGGCTTGCGGGCGCCACCACTCCTATTCGTCTGGACTTGAGTCAGAGGTATGTCAATCGTGGCATCGTTAGGATTGCTGGGCATGTTGGAGGAACCGGTGTTTGGGAGTTGCTGAAAACCCTCCCTAGAGAATCGTTTCTGTGACATTGACGGAGGATGAAGCTAGCAGCTCGAAGGTGGCTGCAATGAAACAATCGAGATAGTGAATACACGTCGCTGTCTATAGCAAATGTTACGTTGGTCAAACAGATATCTGGCATAATTGTGCCACCGGGGCTGCGAAGTATGTAGCGACAGTGTGCGCAATAGAGTATAGCTTTCGTAGATGCCGCGCAGGCAACAGGTCGAGGCTACCGGAATCCGCGTAATACGAAAGAGAAAGAACGACGCTGTGGAATGAAGGCAATGGCAATGGCGGATGAAGTGGTAGTTGCGGCTAGAAGACAAATACAGTTGATGTCTCGAGATTCCTCCGCAAGGAATGGAAGCTGCTACCGAGGCATGAGCTAACCCAGCCCCTGCCAAGAGGACCGAAGCGTTAGAGCTCCTAGCAATTGGCGCGCGCCAAGACACAGGCAACAGGCAACAGGCTAGCACGGTAGCACTGCCGCTTCCCGCACGCTTAATCGTATTCGGGATAGTGATGCTACAGCATTTTACCACTAGCGCCGTTTTACCGGTAAAAGGTCGTATTACCGGTAAAATGATTTCCATTTTACAATAAAAGCGTAAAATGCGCTAGTAGAGAGAATCTCTATCAATAGATATATATTTAATGCTTGACAACTTTAAATATGCAGTAATTATAAAGATTTACTGTTTTTTTTGCGATAACTAAAGCTTCTACTAGTAGAGAGAAAAATATCAAAGATATCTTAACTCTTTTAATGCATTTTTATAGAGATTTAACTCTTTTTTATAAAAATTCTAAAAATAATATATAAAGTAAATATTTATTAGACAAACTTTCTAACAAAATAAGTTAAATCTAGAAGAATTATAAGAAATTTTTCAGTTCTTAATACAAATACTATCAGAAAACAATAAAAACAATTTAATTTTTCTAATATTTCTTAGATATTATAGATATATACAAAAATAAATAACTACTAAGATTTCTAAATATTTTAAAACAGTATTATTATACAATGTTGATAAAGATTTAAGAAAAGTATTTCGAAATTTGTTTATACTTTATAGACTGATCGTTCGGTTCCAACAGTTGGAACCGAATTGCATAAATTATGAAAATACTAACTATATTAGGTTAAAACTTGGCCTAATTAGGTATAACTTTCGGGTCGGGTTATAGATTTCGGGGAAAAACCGACCCGAACGATCAGTCTAATACTTTATTAAGAATTTAGATAGATTTTTAAAAATATTCTCGATATAAAAATTAAAAATAAATCTAAAATATATAATACAAACAGCTTATAAATACTTAGAATTTAGATCTTAAATCTCTATTTAAGATATCGAAAGTATTGTTGTAGATTTTACTATTATTGCTATTTAAAAGCTTTTATCGAAAGATTTGCAAACTAGTATTTGATCAACTATAGTATTTTTGTTAATATTATTATTGTTTTTGCGCTTATATTTGTTTAAAATAACAATATTAATAAATTGCAAACAATATTTAATATTTATTTTCTTATTATTTGTTATAGTTTATTAACTTTGTTATTATCTATTTTTTTGTTATTTTAAAACAAGATTATTTATAAAAAGAAATTAAAATATATTTAACACAATTAACTAGCAATCGATTGCAAGCTTTGTTGTAAATAAAAAAATTTATTAATTTTTTTTTTAAAAGAAACAAAGTTTGTTAACACAAAAAGAAAGACAATTGTTGTAAATACAAAACAAGCAAGACAACTAATTGTATAATATAATAATTAATAATCAAACTAGAAACAAATACTAGCTAGATAGACTCTAACTAATATAAACTCTAACTAGACAATACTTGTATCGACAACTAACTAGACAATACTTATATTAAGTGCTTTTGTTTCAAAAAGCTTGCAATATTCTTGTCGAATATTCTTTTATATCTATTATTCTTGCGTTAATTGTTCTCTTTTACTAAATCTATTAAAGATTGTCTATTTGCTAATTGATTTCGATATTAATTTCGATTCTTTGTTTTGTATTGATAATAATGCGCTCTTTTTGCAAATTGTTATACTTCTATATTTTTGTCTTTTAGTTGTCGAAAATATTAAGAGATATAAAAAAATTTGAATAATATTTCTTGTAGCTTGTTTAAAGAATCTTATTGTAGATATTTTTAAAATTGTTGCTTATCAATTTAATTAAATACAAAAATATATCTTCTATCTAATAATATAAAATCGAGAATTGTCTAGAAATATCTTTCTTTATTTCTTTATTAACAAAGTTACAAATTTGTATTAAAATAATCTTTAGATTAATCTAATTATTGTTTGCAAGCATTATATCGATAGTCTTTAATATTACTTCTTATTAGATATCTCTTTTTATTGCTTTTGTAATTTGCAAGTTAAACAAATTGTCTAAATAGTTGTTAATCTTCTTTGCAATAGCTATATTATAAATATCTTTTATAGAAGTTAAAGAAAAAAGCAATAATAAAACTTTATATATTTTATTTTTAATGAAAGTCTTTTTAATTTTGCAGCTTTTTTAGAAAGCTCAACTTTATATTGTTAGATATAACAAATAATATAGAACTAGATAAAACAATATTAAGTATCTTAATTAAATAAGTAGAAGATTTGTTTTTCTTATTTTTAATTAATAACTAAATAGAAATTTAAGACTTAATTAATAGATTAACAATATTCTTAATATTAATTTCTATTAGATTAAAGATATACTAAATAATATTTAAGAAATCTAAGAATATTTTGTACTTATATTTATTAACAAACTTTAATTTTGTTAATAGAATATTATTTGTATTAAGATATATATTGTCGACAATTTTAACAAAAATATTTCAATTATATTTTTTAAAAATATAATTAAGAATATATACTTCGAAATTTAGTCTATTGCTAATTCTTTTATTAATTAATATAATATATTATTTATAGACGTAGACGCAATTTGTATTGCTATTAATAGTAGCAAAATTTAGAAATAGATATTTATTTAATATATCTTTGTTAATGTCGAAAGTCTTTTCTTATATATAATTGTAAATTTTAATAGAGATTTGCGCAACAACAATTCGACAAATATTATAGCATTTTAAATCTATATAAGATTCTAATTAAATTGCTTTATTATTTATAGAAATATTATTTAGCAATAACAAACTAATAGTATTTTTTGTTTAGTTTAATATTAATTAAATATTCTTAACTTTAAATTTATTTTTATAACAATTTTAAAAAAAATTTATATCTAAAATTAGATAATTTTTTTTCTTTTATCTTTTAATATAATCTATCTTAATAATAAAAGTAATATTTAATATATATAGAACTTGCGTATTATTTTGTAGCAATTGTAGCAAATATATATTGTTTACTAGTTTAATATTAATAATATTTTTACTATTGTAATATATAGAAGTTGCGCAAGTATCTTTAAATTAATAAACTATATATTAATTGTTGTTTTTGCTATTATTTGTAATCTTAATAACTTAATTGTTAATCTTCGATTTTTTTAATTTGTGCAGATTAATATTGTTATTAAAAGTTTGTTTATCTATTATATTAATTTCTGAGTTTTCGATTGCGTAGAAAAGATTTTTAGATAGTTTTTTTTAATTCTAATTTAATTTAAAAATTAGTTTGTTGTTTATAACTCTTTTAATAGATAACAAAGCAAAAGAAATTTTAACTTTTAAACTAAAAATATCTTTAAAAAATATTAAACAGTATTGCGATAATTTGATAATTATAGTTAATTAAGAATTAAAGTAAGTAAAAAAGAATTAAAGTATATTAAAAAACAAAAGTATATTAGCTAAGATTTGTAATTGCGTTAAGTAAATAAATAGTAAAATTAAATCTATTATCTTGCAATTCTAAATTTTAGTCTAATAGCTATATAACTAGTTTATTCTTGTTAAATATATAAGAACAATATATATAAGAACAATATATATAAGAGATATAAGTTTAATATCTTTAGTATAATTAGATATAATTGTAAAATTTAGACAAGATTATTTGTTTTTATTTTGCAAAATCTATTTTGTCGATATTTAATAAAAAGATTGTTCTGTTTAATAGTTTATAGTAGATAATTATTGTTTTGTTTATTAGAGTATAAAAGCAATAATAAATTGCTATTTTGTTTGCTATTTTATAAAGAAAATAATATATTGCTATTCTGCTTGTTAATTTATAAGAAGATTTAATTTTTCTTTTTTACAATAGCTTAACTATCTAATAGATTCGAACAACAAATAATATTTAATATAAATATATTATATTTCTTTTTATAAGTTTGAACAAGCTTTTTAATTTTATTAAGCAAATTTTTATTATATTAACAATTGAATTTTAAATTATATTTTTTTTATTAAATTAAGAATTTTAAAATAAACTTTTTTTATCTATATTTGCGTATTCGATAATTAACTAGAATTTTAATTTTATATAAGTATTAATTTTTGTTAAATTTCTTAATCGATTTAAGATAATCTAATACTAAATAATTGTAAAAATTAGTATTAACTAATACAAGTTTCAAGTTTGCTATAAAAATAACTAAATAAATTCTTTAGTTTTCTAACAATTCTAGTTAATAGATTAGATTTTTTTTTTAAGTATTTTAAAGAAATCTATATGCTGAATAACAAGTTTAAACAATTTTATTAATAACAAACTGTATTTTTTATATAATTGCAAGAAAGTCTTATTCTCTACTTTAAAAGATAAAATTCGATAATATTTATTATAGATAAGTTTAAAAATTATATTAGCTTAGACTATAAAGATTTTTGTTTTACTAATATTTATTATTATTATTTTTTAAATTAATCTTTGCTCTATTTATTTAATTTTAGTAACAATATTAAGTTTTGTATTTTAAAATTTATAATAAGTTTATTAGACAAAAGTTTAATTAATAAATTAAAAAGATTGTTAAGTTTTGCTTTTAATATAAAAAGAAAAACAATTTAGTTGAGATTTAAATTGTTAGCTATTATATATTAAAGTACAATTTCGACTGTTTAATTAATTTGTTTGCTCTAATTGTTTATTTGCAAATAATAGTTTTAAAAAACTTAAAATTAATTTTCTGATTTTAATTATAAATAAATATTTTTAATACATTTTAGTCTACAAGTTTGTTAACTAATACTATTACTTAGTTTTCTACAATATAGATAGTTTTTTTTTAAAAAAATAATAATTTTCTTTAAAAATTTGCAGATAATAAATATAGTAGAATTTATATTCTATATATTTAATAGTACTAGAATAAAGTTAAAATTTACTGTATAGAAAAGTACTAAAAAGCTAATAATTAAATTAAAATAATTATATAATTAATATTGTTTAACTTAATATATATTATATTAACAATAGTAAACTATATATTATTTCAGTTGTTTAGTTAGTTTTTGAAAATAGAAGTTTGTTATAATTGTTTTATATATTCTTAAGAAATCTGTATAATAATTATTGTTATAAGTTTGTTTAAAGATTTTTTTCTTGATTTTTTAAGACAAGTATAGACGCTTTTTTTGTATATAATTAATAAAATAGATAAGTTTGTTGTTTAGCGTAAATTAAATTTCGAAAAATATAAGAACTTTCTACAGAATTTTTAAGATTTTTGTTTATTTAATAAAATAAGTATAGATATTAGTAAAATATATTTAAAAGTTAATATTTATCTTAATAAAATAAATATAAAAAGAAATTACTTTGTTTGCAGTATTTTGTATAATAACATTCTTCTTCTCTTTAGTTGTTTACTCGACTGGTCTATTTACAATATTTATCTTAATATTAATTTTAATAACTGTCTCTGTCTTATTATAAAAAATGTTAATATTATTAAGTATATCTTAATTGTTGTTCAGCTTTTCTTTTTCTGTTAAAACAACAAATTTTAATAAAGTATCTAAAACAGTATTAAGTTAATTCGAACAATAACAAATATCTAAAATAAATTGCAACAAATATTAAAAGATTCTAATTAGTCTTAAATTTAATTTGTTAATTGACAAAGACAATAAAATAGTTTTTTTAACAATTTCTGTTGTTGTTAAGTAATTTGTATAGATTACAATAAATTATTTAAAAGCTTCGATAAAATATTAAGTTTTTTTAATTGTTTAAATTAAAATAACAATCTTTAATTTAATAAGTTAATAATAAAATTTAGTTATAATAAGTATCTTTAACAAAAACAAAATATATTAGATATTTGTCTTTCTAAAATTGTCTAATATTAAATTGTTTTTAATATAATATATTTTAATATTAAAGTTGCGTTTCTTTGTTATATCTAAATTAATATAGAAATATTAACTGTTATTAAAATAAAATAAAAAATTGAAAGTTGTCAGAATATATTAAAACTAAATATAGAATTCTTTTAATATTAATAGTAAGTTTTTAATAAATATTATTCTAATATATATTTTGTATTTTTGATTGTCTAGAGTCGAAGCTTTTTTTAGCAATTGCGTTTTTGTGCTCTAAAGGGTATCGATTTTCTATATATATTATACAATTTTATTTTGTTAATAATTAAAAACATTAATTATAAATAAATTTAAAATATGTATTTTTTGTTTTAACAATATAATGTTTAAATAGTTTAAGAAAACAAAATTTAAACTTAAAATAACTCGAAGTTTAATAAATTTAAGAAAAAATTAACTAAGATAATTCAGATACTAAATAAATATCTTAAAAAAAATTGTAATATTGTTAATATAGATATATATAAATTTTCGAAATTCTTGCAACTACTTGTTTATTACTTGCTATATATATACTAAAGAGTTTTTAAATTTTATAACAACTATTTGTAGTTCTTTTTTTTCCTAATAACTAATAAAAGAGAATTTATATCTGTCTATTATAATTACTAAAAACCAAAAGAAAAAAGTTAGACTATCTATTAAACTAATATAATTGCAGTTTCTTATATAGACAATAATATTAGTTTGTATTAAAATAAAATAACTATCTATAACAACAAATTTATTAAGTTCTCTAATATCTATTACAATTTGTAACTTTCTTTTAGACTTGTTTAATTTATTAACAATATATTACTTAGACATCAAATACTAAAAACTCGAAAGAAGAAAACTTTTTTAATTACTTTATTTTGCTCTATTAATAAAGTTTGTTAAATTTCTTATTAATTACTTGTTTATCTCAAATATCTAATAAGTAGATTTTATAAATAATGCAAAAAATATTTATTAAATTTTAGTTCTTTATAAGAGATACTATTATTTAGTTGTTCTTTAATAGATTGATTGTCTTTCTATTATTAATTTATAGATCGACAAATTTGATAATTAATATCTAAAAAAAACTAATTTTATCTAAAAATCTATATATATAAATATTGTTTAACAAAATAATTTAACAACTATTCTTCGATATATTTATTTGTATTTTTTCTTTTGTTACTTATAGATATTTTTTAATATTAATTTAATAGCAATTCTGTTCTTTATACTCTATTAGAAAACTAAGATTAATATATTTATTAATAGTTATTAATACTAAACTAATATTATAAATATAGATAGAAAATATACTAAAATTAACAATATAAGTATATATATTAACAAATTTTAACTTAAATAAATAGTTTTTGTCTAACAGAAATTATGACAAGCAAATAGATAATTTAATAATTGTATTAATATTAATAGTTATTTTTCGATTTGTTTTTAAAATTCTACAAACTTATATATTATTTTTTACTATAATTTTAAAATCGATTGTCAACTTTTAACAACTGTTAACTATTAGTATTCTGCTATTTAGATTTACTATTATTTGCTCTAAGACTATAATATTTATTCTAAAAAGTATTTTAACTTTTAGATAATTTATTATATAAATTTTTTAACAAATATAAGCAATTGCGCTTTTATTATTAATTTGTTCTTTAATATATATATTTAGAAATAAAAAGTTGTCTATAAAATATTTCTCGATATTAACTTTGTATACTAAAATAAAAGTATCGATTTTTTTAATAAATATTTTAGTATAAGTTTGTTTAGAAACTAATAATCGATTAAGAATATTATATATTCTGTATTAATACAAATAGAATATATAATATTATACTAAACAAATTTCAAAAGTATTGTTGTATAATAATATAATCGAAAAATTAATTCGATATTAGCAATAATTATTGTATTAAATTTAATTATATTTAAGTTATTAATAATCTAATTTAAGTCTATTAGATTAAAATTTGTCTATTTTTTTTTAATATAATTTCTTTTTATTTAACAGTTAAAATTGTAACAGCTTTATAAATATCGAAATAGCTTATTTTTTAAACAAAAAATATACTAACAAATTTAACAAATTAAACAATCTAGAATAATATTAATTTTAAAATCGATATAATATATATTAACTTAATAAATATTAGTTAAAATAGTAGAAAAATCTGTACAATTAGTTTGCTTTTTGTTAGCTAATTATTTGTTCTTAATACAATAGATTAAAACTTTAATAAATAGTTTTTTGTTAATATATTTTGCACTAAAATAAGTTAAGATTTCTAACTGCTATCTATTATAAAAATTAAGAATAAAAGATATGATATAATATATTAAAGTAATATAAAACTAATAAGAATTTTGCTAATATCTTAACAATAGATATCTTTTTTGCTAATATAAATATTGCTAATAGCTATATAGTTAATAAGTCGATTACTATTCTTAAATTTAATAAAAATTGCAATTTTAATTTTCTCTAATATTATTGCGTTAATGTAAGATGCGAGTGCGTCTACTTCTCGCTAACGCACTAAGATATAAAAGACGTAAGATATAATAGACTTGTATTACTATATTTCAACTATATAAGATATATAGTAGTAGAACTAATTGTTAAAGAACAACAAGAAACAAGCTTTCTTTCTATCTAATATTTGCTATAACGTGCAAGTCTATTTTTTGCTATTTAATTAGAAAAAAATATTGTGCTATTTGAAATTTCTATAGATATTCGAAATTATATAGTTGTTATATTCTAAGATATTAGCATGTCGAAGACGCTATAATATTATAGTTATTTTCTCTTTTAAAGTATTAATTTTTAATAATATAAAAAGTTGTATCAATTTTATTAAGACAAAGATATCTACTAAATATTAGTGTTGCAAAAACTTGTTAAAAATCTCTTTAAATCTTTTTAAGAATTAAAAGAAAAAGAGTCTTCTATCTAATAGAAATAAATTTATATTTTAATTTAATACAATTTGTAGAACAACGTAATAACAATAATAATAGTCTATAATATATTATTGTTTTGTTGTTTATTGTTGTCAAAATTCTAAATAGAATTTAAAGTAAAGTTAGTATTGCGCAGACGCTAAATAGATTATAAATATAAATATTGTTATTTCTCTTTTTTTTTTTTTTTTTTTAATTGTAGTTGCTTTATTGCTATAAATAAATTGTTGTAAGAACAACAATATTTAAAGCTTATATATATAGTACAAATCTCAAATTATTAGATCTTTGATTTCTTTTTTCTTTGTTTTTTTAATTATATTTTTTGAGAAATTAAAAAAATAGAAAAATAAACAATTTCGATATTTTGTTGTTTGTAGTATTGATATATTATAGTCTATAATAATTTTTTGTATATAATTTGCGTAAAAAAGTATATATATATTTGTAAAAAAAGAAGTATTTGTATTTATTGTAAAAAAAATTATTGCAAATTAAATTGCTATATTATAATAAATTTTGCTTACGTTTACAATACAATAGTTGCTAATATTTATTAGTTTATTAAATACTTTCGAGATAGTATAAAAGATCTTATTATTAATTATTGCAAAAAACTCGAGATAGAAAATACAATTTTCAAATATATAAAATATATATAAAAAAGTATAATTTGCGCAATAAAGAACTAATAACGCAATAAAAAAAAATTTTTATTAATAGCAAATTAAACTTAATTTTGTATTTAACAATTTAAACAAAATTTAATTTTTGTTAAAAAATATTAGATCGAGTTCGAACAAAAATTCGCAAAAATAAAAATAATTTAAAATAAAATTCTTGCTAAAATATAGTAACTAATCGATCTACTTTTTAAAAAAGTATTAAAAATAAATATTTTTGTCTATTCTTTAATATTTTACTAATATATATTTAGAATTTAAAATAAAATAGAAACAAAAACAAAAACAAATTGTTAATAAAAACAAAAAAAACAAAAATAAAACAAATTGTTTCTAAATTTATTATCAATTTAACTAGAATAAGTTCGAATTTTTTTTTTGCAAAATTTTACAATTTTGCAACAAAATCTTTTAGCAACTTTAAGTTGTCGATAGAATTATTAAATAAAAATATAATAAATTTTAATTTTAATTTTGTTTGCGCTTTACTTGTTTATATTTTTTTTAAAAAATAAAAAATATAGAGACATATATAGATAGCAAAAACAAGTTTATAGCAAAAATAGAAAAAATTGTATAAAATAGATTTCTTGTAGTCTATTTTTTTTAAAATAATATAAATACTTTAAACAATTTCGAAAACTTATCTATAGTTAGTTCGAAAAAATCTAACAATTTATTTTCAAAAAGATTTAAGAACTTTTTCTAATTATTCTAAGATAAGTCTAATAAAATATTAAAAGTTTGCTAAGTTACTGCAGTATGTTGTCGACTAACAAAAGTAATAAAATAGCTATATTTTTAGACTAATTGTTTGGATCGATTTTTCCCCGAAATCTATAACTCGACCCGAAAGTTATATCTAATTAGATCAAGTTTTAACCTAATATAGTTAGTATTTTTATAATTTATGCAATTCGGTTCCAACTATTAGAATCGAACAATTAGTCTATGTATTTTCAAACTATATTTTAAGTATCTATATTAAAAGAAGCAACTCTATTATTTCTAATATTTTATATAACAGAATAAAGAGATTTTTCTTTATAACTTAATTGTACAACAACAATATAATAACAATTGCGCAATATTCTATTAAGCAGATTGTTGTTAATATAATTGTTATTGTTGCAATATATATTCTATTATCTTTTTTGCTTTTATTTGCTATATATTTGTTTCTCAAATTTTTTTTGCAACTTATTAATATTATTTAAAAACTTTTTTTTAGCTATTGATTGTACTTTTTGCTTTAATTTATTTATTTAATCTTATATTATATATTTTTTTTTAACTTAGTTTTATCTAGAATTTTTTTAATTTTTTATTAAATTTTGTTGTTAACAAGTTTCGAAGTTTGCAATATTTGTTTTGTCTACTTATTGTTAGCGCAATACAAGTATAACTTCAAAAATAAAATATAAAAAGTATTATAAATTCGATAGATATTAAATAGAGTAAAACAATAAATTTGTGTTTTAATCTTATTTTTAATTCTAAATAATTCAATATATTTGTACAATATTTTTTGGCTAAATTTCTTTTGTTTTAGATTTCTAGTTAAAAGTATAATTAATTCTTCTATAGCAAAGCTCTTTAACTATACTTTTTATTGTAGTATTTTATCTATTGCGCAACAGCGTTTTCAAAATGTTTTGCTAAAAAAAAATTTAAATTATAAATTATTTTATATATTTTTGCGTTAATAATATCTTTTATTTAATAAATTTGTTCTCAACTTTATAGTAAATCTCTAAATAGTAATTGTATATTAAATAGAATAAGAAAATTTTAACTAAAATATAATAGCTATTGTTATAGACAAATTTTGCTATTAACAATAGATTTGTTTATTTTGTCTATTTAATATTAGTATAAGTACAAAAATAGTATTTGAAAATTTAATTTTATTGTTCGATTAAACTATTTATCTAAAAATAAAAGATAATATTTGACTATCTTCTAATTTGTATATAAAAATATATAGCAAATTAAAAGATACTAATAAAGACAAATTTTTTGTTACTTATTATATTAACTAACGTTTCGAAATATAAAACAATTTTATTAAAAAATATTTTTGCTAGTTTTGCAATATTGATTCTAATAATTATAAATATATATCTAATTATTTTTGTATAGCAATCGACTATTATAAAATTTAAATTATATACAATTTTATAATATTTGTTTAATAACAAATCTATTACAAAGTTTATAAAAAAAAAATTCTATAACTTCTTTGCAACAAATAAAAATCGAAATTTACTATACTATTTATAACAAGAAACTTTAATATATTAGCAAATATTATATATTTTAATATATATTTTTATTTGTTTTGTATAAATAAGTTAGAAATATTTTTGCTAAAATAAATTTAAAATTTTCTTAATTTCAAAATATTTTGTCAAAAAATTATTATAGTTTTTGCAAATTAACTTTTTTTTAATAGCTATATTCTCTAAAATATAGAGCAATTTATTATATACAACAAAATTCTTTTAATTTAAAATTTATATTTTTTGCTTATAATAAAATAGTATTTTAATTTTAATTTAAATCTTTTTAATTTAAATCTTTTTAGTCTAAAAATTTTTTATTAAAAATTTTATTAATTTTTGAAATTTTTTATATAGCTTCTCTAATATATTTCTAATTAATTTTTTTAAAATAATAATCTAAATATTAATTAGTTAAAGCAAAAATACTAGTTTTTTAAAAACTTTCTTTCTACTTTATAGCTGCAAAATTTTTGCGTTACTAATAAGCATTTTTGCTAATTATAATACAAAAATTAGATTATTTAATATTTTTTGTTTACTTTGTGTTAGCAACTTTTTGTTAGACAACAATACTAATTTATTTTAAAATATAAAAGTTAGATTATTTAATATTTTTTGTTTGCTTTATGTTAGCAAATCTTTGTTAGATAACAATATTAGTTTGTTTTGCAATATTAATAGCAATCTTACATTTAATAATAACATTTCTTTATAATCGAAATATCTTAACAATTTATTTGTTAAATTTTTCTTATCTAAACAATAGAAGATATCAAAATTATAGATAACTAATTTAAATATTTAATAAATTTGTTTTAAGTTTAGTTTTTTTTAATTTATAAATTTTCTAAGATTATTATAATTCGATTATATCTTAATAGAGTAAATATTGTTTTTTAAATAGTATCTCTATTGTTTAAAAACAACTACAATAGTTAATAGTTTCTAATTATATATCTTATAATTTTGTTTTGTCGAAATTATCTTTCGCAATTAGAATATTATTAAGTATTAATTTTTATTGTTATTTTGTTAACTTAGAATATCTGCAATTGCAAAGTTAGACGCGTTAGTCTCTATTCTAATTTTTTTGTCTAAATTGTAATAATAGAGTAGTAAAATTGATATAAAAATATCGCAAAGCTAACAGAATATCTGCTCTATCTTATTTAATTAAACAAAAGAATTAAATTTCTTTTTTTTTTTTTTTTAATAGATTAATAAAAGAAGCAGTTCTTTTAAATAGCAATATATAAAATATCTATAAAAGTTTACAAAATTTAGAAATATCTAAAGCTTGCAATAAGTTTTTAATTTAAACTATTTTTTAATTGTTTTAATTCTTTTCTAATTTATCTATATATTTTCTAAAAATACAATAAAATTTAGAAATTTAATTTCTATAATATTAAATTTATACTTTTTTAAATTAATATATAGCAAATATTTGCAAAGATATTTCAATATTTGTCTAATATAATATTAGTACTTTATTAAATTATTGCTATATACAAGTATATTATTTATATAGATTATACAAATTATATTAATTAGCTCTTGCAATATTTTATTAATATAAGTTTGAAAAGTTGCAAATATATTTGCTAGTTCAAATAGTATAATCTAATACTCGAAATATCTATAGCGCATACAAAATATTGTTTTTTACTTATTATTGCGTTTAATACAAATACAATAATAGATATTCTTTAGATTTAAAATAATAAAACGCTTTGCTTTGTATAGACAATCTAGCGTTTCTATAATAAGAAACAATAGATAACAATTTTTAATAATAATTGTATTTAAATCTCTATAATCGATATATAAATATAATTTATTGTTCGATTTTAATACAAATAGAATAGAGATATCTATAGACAAAACTAAATACTTGATTTAATCTTTTGCTAATATATTATCGAGATATTGTTAAAGTATTGTTAGCTTGTTCTATAAAAAATTATAAAAAAATATAAACAATAACTCTTTATTGTTCTAAAATTTAATAATATAGTTTTCTTTTTTAATTTTAATAGAATCTTAGCTAATTTATAATTATAGATATCTTTTAGATTTCTTAATTTCTTAAAAATCTCAAATTTTGCTAATTTTTTGTTTAATATCTTTGTAATATTAACGCAAACAATTGTATAAACTATATTATATTTAACAAAATCTAAAACAAATTATTTGAGATTAACTATCTTTAATTTTTTATTTATAATCTTAAATTGTTAGCTTTGTATCTTCAAATAAATTAATATATTTTGCTTAAACAATATTGATATATTTAATATAAAATCAAAGTCTATATATTCTATTAAGTAGAATAAAATTGTATATTTTTAATATTAATTCTATAAATTAATTAAATAGTAAATTAACTTATAGATATTATAACAGAAACAACTATTGTTATTAAAAAAATTCGATATTAATAAAATAAAAAATATAAATTGCAATTTTTATTGTACTATATAGATATAATTAATAAGATTTATTTTAGTTTCTAAGTTAACTAGATTTGTAATTTAATACTTATTATTAAAAAATTTAGTTTAATCTTTTATTAAAATCGAATTTATTATTTTTATTTGTTTTTTTTGCTTTGTTTGCAAGACATTAATAGAGCTTAATCTTTTTTTGTATCTATTGTAATAATAGTAGCAACAATAGATTTGTTTTATTTGTATTTATTAAAACAATTTGTTTTGTAATATCTCTTTTTATAGTATTTAAAGTATTTAATATTTCTTAAATAGTTTGTATTACTAATTTTGTAAATTTGTGTGCACAATATTAACAAATTTTTAAAAATATAAAATTTCTTATTTTTAATAAATTTGTTAATATTATTTGAGTATCGATTCTAATAAAATTTATCTAAAAAAATATTAAAATTCTTTGCTATTTACTAATTTTTAAAATTGTTTGTATTTGCTTTACAAATACAATTTAGTATTTGTTTTTATATAATAGTTATAGTTAGAAATTTATTGCAAATATTCGATATATTATTAATATCTAAAATCTTTACTTTTAAATTCGACTTAAACTTAGTTAGAAATATATAAATTCTATATTTTTTTAAAAATAATACTAAATAGATTTCTAGTTTATCTAGATATTTTTTAAAAACAATCATTTTTTAATCTAATTTTTGTTTAGCAATCTTCTATTTTTTGTAAACAAGAAAACAACAATTAGCAAAATTAGCTATTAATTTAATAGAAACTCTCTAAATTTTTCAAAGATTTTGCTCTTTAATTTAGTACTATTACTTATTCTTAAATATTACTAAATAATAATATTGTTTTTCAAAAATAGTATACAATAGAGAATTTCGTTCTTATTTGTAATAAAGTATATCGAAAATTGTATTATATTAATATTAATTTTTTAAAATTAGATAGTATATTTATCTATATTTAAACTCTTGTAAAGTTTTGGTTTTTTAAATTTTAAAAATTTAAATATTATTAATAACAATACAATAACAAACTAAGCAACTTAAAAATTTGTTTGTTTAACTATTATAGTTTAAATCTACTAAATATTTTGCAAATTTAAATCTTTGCTATTAAGATTTCTATCTATTAGTATAAAGTCGAAACTTTAATTGTAACTAAACTATCTTCTTTATTATTGTTATACTAACAAAAATTATTTTTATTAATATTTTGTAAACAATTGTTGTTTTAAAAAATATTAAAGTCTTTAAACTCTAATTTAGTCGTCGAATAGTTATTGTAATTTAAGTTATTATAATTTAATATAATATTATTATGTTTCGAATCTTTTTTTTTAAAAGATAAAACAATTAGAATTGTAAAATACAAGTATATTTGTTTCTTGTTAACGCACTAAGATATAAAAGATATAAAATATAATAGACTTGTATTACTATATCGTAATTATATAGAATAGATAGTAGTAAAACTAATTGTTAAAGAACAACAAGAGACAAACTTTCTTTCTATTTAATACTTGTTATAATGTGCAAGTCTATTTTTTGCTATCTAATTAGAAAGAGATGTCGTGCTATTCGAGACTTCTATAATACTCGAAATTACGTGCTCTGTTATATTCTGAGACGCTAGCGTTTCGGAGACGCTAGCGTTTCGGAGACGCTATAGCATTACAATTAATTGTCTGTTTAAAAAAAAAATTATTTTTGCTATTAATCTAAGTTTTAATATTAGAGATAATAATTGTTAGATATTTAGATATTAACAATTCTTTTGTCAAATTAAGTTGCAATAGTATACACTATAAAATTATAAACTGCAACAACTATATTATTAATTAATATTAATTAATAATATATTTAGAATTTTGTACTAAGAAATAAGATAAATATTTAGCAAAATTCTAATAAGTATTATAGTATAATATATATAAAAGATAGATTATATATATTTGTATTAATACAAAAGATTAATAGTTTACTAGTTAAGTAAATTTAAAATTTTTGTTATATTTGTTAGTCTTTAAATTATATTTTGTTTATTGTTAAATAAATATAATTTTAAAGAGCTTTTGTTTTGTTTTAAGCTTTTTAATAAAATCTTAAATTATAATAATTGTTATAGATATAATTACTATTATTTTAAGTTCTAAATCGAGTTGTTGTCAAATTTAAGTTAGTTAATTCTGCAAATTAAATATTTTAACAATTTAAAAATAAAAAATAAAATTCTAAAAATAGTTAATTGTTTTGCAATTGTTTATAATATTTTTTATAATAAAAGATTTTAATATTAGTTTATCTAGAGTTTTACTAATTTGTATTTTAAATTATATTTAAAGATTATTTATAAAATCGATTAGCAATATTGTTTAAAAAACTTTTTGTTTAAAATTTTTAATCTTTTTAAAATATTGTAGTTAAGTAATCAAGTAATATTAAGCTATAAACTTAGGAATGCTTGTTACTAGTATTAGCAATCTATTTGTAGTATATATGCGATCTCTCTTACTTAGATCTTAGAATCTTAGCTACTTAATATACTATTAAATTATATAGTGCGATTTATATATACATTGCAATAAGTCTCTATTATTATAGTTGTTTACTAACAAGAATTCTATTTTTATCTTGTTATATTAAAGCTTAACGCAAGAACTTAGTTATAACAACAAACATCAAAACAACAAATTGTCAACATATCTCTAAAAACAATCTTAGAAATTTAGAAATTCAAAAACTCAAAAACACAAAAAAAAGAGTATAAAAGACAAGTTAATTTTAACAAATTATCAAAATCAAGAATTTCAAAAATTAGAAACACAAAATTAACAATTTAGAAATTAAGATATTATTAAATTAAAAAGCAAAAAAAGAAGAAACAAAATCGAAACATTAAAAATAGCAATAAGAGTTGTAAGTTTAAAAATCAAGACGTCTTATTAAAATTGCAACTAATATCTATTGTTAAAACAATAAATTGCTCGCTAACTATAGTAACGTTATTAAAAGAAACTTCTTAGCAACATAATTAATCTATTTGCTTAAAAGCGAGAACGCTATTTAAACTCTTTTTTTGATAAAGATTGAAACAAGTCTTTAACGCGAAATTATTTGTTAACAATAAATCGACGACTAACTAAGAGAAGCAATAGATCGAAAACGCCTACTTATAAACGATCAAAAAAATAAAAAAACAATAAACAAAAAAACAACGCAAAATTAAGAAAAGAAAAAAAAATCTTTTTTCGATATTTTTGCAAAAAAAAGAAAGAGATTTGCAAATCGAAAATATTATTCTTTAAATTAATTATTATTATTAATTTTTTTAATCTAGTAGTTGTTATTTTTACTATTTGTTATCAAGCTATTCTCTTAGAAACAATGTCTTAAAACAATAAAAAAATTATAAAATTTTCTTTCGACGTATCTACATTAACAACAAGTTTACTTAATAATTTTATAAAAATTGTAGAATCTTATTACTATATAATCTCTATATTTTTCTTAAAAACATTAAGAGTATCGCACTTTAATAAACTTAATATTATTAATTTTTTAAATTAATTCTTGAATCTTTGTAATAAGCATAAAGTTATTTTTTAGCACAAAATTATTAAGTTGTCTCAATATTGCGACAAGCTTATAAAAGACTTTATTAAGTTTATTGTTGTTTAAATAAATAAAAAGTAATTTGAAATAATAAATAAATTAAAAAAGAAGTATAAAGATAAAAATTTAAATTAGAAAATTAACTCTTGTGCTTTCTTAAAGTCTTTAAAAAATATATTAAAAACAAAGTCGAATAATATTTATAAATATAATTAACAATTTAAAATTATTTTCTTGAAGCTTATTAAACTTAGTTAAGTCGATAAATATATTAAATTCTTGTAATATTTAAAGAGTCTGTTTCGTAGCATTTGTATTAAGATAATGCAAAAGCATAAAATTAATTTAAACAATGTTATTATTATAATATTTAAATTGTTATACGAGACAATTATAAAACTAATCAAAAATAAGACAATTATGCAAGAAATAAATATTAATAGCAATCAAATTGCTTAATAAGTTGCGAATATTAATATAAATAAATTAATAAATATAATAAGCAAGAAGCAAGATTTAATAAAGAAGAAAGTTATATTAAAGACAATTTTTGCTTCTCTAGTATCGCTAATAATCGCAATCGAAAATACAAAAATTAACAAAATACTAAATATCTTAACACGAGCTTTTGAAGATTTCAAAATTAACAATGTTCGCAAAATAATAGAGAACAAGATTTATTAAATAATTTAACAAACAATAACGACGCAATTACAAAAGACTTCGCATGTTATATCTTTTTAAATTTAAATAACAATTTAGAGTTTATCTTAAGAAACAATTTATACTTATTAAAAACTTGCATTTATTTCTAAATACAATCGATCTTAATTAGAATTAAATAAATGTTTGTTTTATTACAATTTGTATAGACAATAAATTTGTTTAGAGTTAACATTCTTAATAGCGAATAAAAAGATTTATATAAATAAAAACAACAAAATTTGTTATAAATTTAACAATTCTAAAGATAAAGAAATAAAATTGTCTCTTAATAATGCAAAGATTAAAAGAAAGATTATAAAAATTTGTCTTCAATAAAGAGCGCAAAATTGTGTTCGAAATTTTATAATTACAATAGTAACAATAAGATTAAATACTAGTTTTTTGTTAAAAAACAAAAAAAATAATAAATCGAATTAAGCAATAATAAAAATTCGAGAAGTTCAATTAAAACAAAATTCTTTTAAGCGATAAACGTTCTAAAAGTCTTTAATAAAACAATTGATCAAAATAATTAAAAAAAAATTAGAAAAAAAGAGAAATTCTCGAAGATTAAGAATGTTAAGTCTAAAAATTATCTAAAAATAACAAAAGTCTTAGACAAAAAAATATATATAAAAAAAAGTAATAAAAACAAAAGTAAAGAATGTTACAATAAAGAACGTTCTTGCAATAATTAACTTTAACTTAAGAGTTATTAAGTATTAAAAGAGCAAATTTAGAAAAAAGCAAAAGACTCTTATAAACTATATATAGCGAACAAAATGTTTAAAGAGAATACTATAAGCTATAAAGAATTAAATCGATTTTAAAACTCTAATTTAAAGTATTTTTATCTTAAAAATAAAAATAAAAATAATAAATCTTTTAGATTTTTGTTTTAATTTAAGTTGCTTTTTCTTTTGTTCTCTTTTTAATAAAAAGTTTGATACTATAGTAACAAAGAAAAAATCTTAGAAACTTATAAAAAAAGAGAAAAAGACAGTTATTATTATAAAATTAATCAGCGTTAAATTTATTAAAATTGTTTATTTTAAAAATATTATTGCGAAAGTAAAATCTTTTAAAACTTTGCATTTTGTTGTTTTTTTAATTGCATAAATATAATTAAAAGATATAAAAATTAAAGCGATATTTAATAGTAATACGAAAATCAATTGTATTAGTAAAAGTCTTATAAACAAAACTAATTTAGTTATTTAATAAGATATTTCTATTTTATTAATAAAGATTACAAGAGCACATATTTGTTTCGAAGAAATAATAAAAGATGCAAAGATATTAATTGAGAAAATAATAATTTATATTTTTATCTTTGTTATTTTTCGACTTAATTACAAAATTCTATTAAATCGATTTTTTTAACAAAATGTTTAAATAAACTTTGTAAATATAAACAATAATTTTCTAAAATTAATAATTTATTTTAAAGACAAAGCAAAGCATATTAATATTTTAAAAATATTTATTAATTATTTTAGTAACAAGAACAAAAACGTTGTATTTTTAGAGAAATCTTTAAATCTCTAAGTAATTGTTCAATTAATATAATTGCTCGATTTCGCAAATCTAATTGCAAAAGATTTTCGAAAATAAAGATTAAAATTATTAGAATAACAACGTCGCAAAATAAGATTAAAGAAAAGAATTAACAAAATTTTAATTAATTAAAGTAAACAAACAATATTAGCGTTTGTTTGTTTATTAATATAGCTAATTAAAATTAAACAAATATTTAAATTGATGCTATGTTTCGAACATTTTTAAAATTATTAATAATTCGAACTTTTCAATTATGTATTATGAAAGAGACTTCTATTATTTAATTGTTTAAAAAGTTCAATATTCTTTGTTAATCTTTTATTGCGTTGCGCTTATTTGTTCGAATAAATACAATATATAAGCGAAAGACTTAAAAAACAAATTTGATAAATATAAACAATTTAGATAATTCTATTCTAAGCAAATATCTAAATTAGAAAAAGATATTAAAGCTATTAATTACAAAAAAATTTTAAAAGAAATTTAACGAAAAATATAATCTCTTTTTAATGCTTAAGTTCTTAAGCATTAAATACAACTCTTATTTTATTAAGAAATATATTTAGAAGCTAATTATAAAGTTTAAACTCTTTTCGCAAAAACAAAAACTCTTAATTATAATACTTTTTAATTGTAAAATTGTCTTAACATAAAGCTTTGTCAAAATAAACAAAATTAAATTAGAGATTGTATTTAATTAAGAAATTCGCACTATAAAGCACAAAATCTAGCAAGCTTTAAAATTTTTAATTTTTTAAGTATTAAATTTTATTGTAATTAAGATATTAAAGAAACGTCTTTAGACAAATTTGCTAAAATACTATTATAGTTTCTATTAAAAATTTTAATTTTTAATAAGTAAAAAGAAGAAAAACAAATATCGCATAATTAATGCGACTATAAAGATAAACAAAATAATTGTTCAAAATGCTAATATATCTTCTAATGTCGAAGAGTTTGCAAAAGAATTTGTCAAAATAATAATTATATTACTAATTAATTTCTTTTTAAGATACAATTAAATAAGTTTCGCGTTAAAGAGTCGCAATTTTATTGCTTTTATAACTTTTTTTAAACTACTTAAAATAATTTATCTATCGCAAAATACAACTAATTTAATTGCTTAATTTGTAAGAATTGTAATACGCATTCTTAAGAATTTTCTTAAAAAATATTGTTTATTTGTAAACAATATAGATATAAAAGAATTTAAATTAAATTACAACAATAAAAAGATAATTCTAGAAATTAAACTATTTGTTCTAGAATATATTTAATAATTGAATGCAATATTAATAAACGTAGAATTATCTAAATATATTATATTTGGCGAAAAATCTTAATTTTGCAAATTAGAAATTAAAATTGTCGATTTTATGTATAATTTTAATAAATAATCTTCTAATAGCATTAAGATTATTAAGATTGTTAAGTAATTATTGTGCAAAAATATTCTTAAAGTTAAAGTCTTTATAGAAGTATATATTTATTATTAAATTTAAATACTAAAGTTTGTAATTGTTGCAAAATCGATCTATTGTTTGTTTAAAATAAAATATATCTTTGTTTGAAACTTTAAATAGCAAAACGTTATAAATAAACTAAAGATTGCTTTAACAAATATATCGACAATGCGCATTTTAAATTACTTTATTTTAATTAGCAAAATTATTTTAATTATAGATTCTAGTTTAAAAGATTAAAAAATTATATTAATACAAATTGATACAATAACAAAGAGAAATTTTTTTTTACAATATAAGAGTAAGCTTTGAAGCAAACAAAAATCTTAATACAATGTCGAAAAGCAAAAATGTCAAAGACTTATAAAAATTTTAAAAAAAGTGCAATTTTAATTGTATAAAATTTAATTTATAATTAAGATTAATACAAACATTTTAATAATTTAACTTAATTGCTTTGCAACAAATTTGTTTAATGCTTTAATAACTTGCTAATTAATTTAAATTCGTCTCTTTAACTTTAATATACAATATATATTTAATCGAAAATATATAACAACTAACAAACTTTTAAAAAGATTAAAAGAGTTGTTTAACAATATTAACGAAATTAATAAAAAAGACATTAATAATTTTATTAATAATTAATTGAATTGTGTTTGCGTTTATCTCGCACAAATAACAATATTAAAAGAGAACAAAAACATTTTCGAAGACAAATATTTTAATAAATTTGAACAAATTGTTCGATATTTAATTTTGTTGCAAAAATCAAATATAAGTTAGAAGAGTTTTCGCAAATTTAAGAACTATACTCTTTATTTTTTAGTAAAAGAAGAGCGTTTATTTCGAAAAATAAATAAAAATATATCTTTATATAAAGTAGTAAATCGAACAAAAGACAAAAATCAAATTGTAAAAAGCTTGTATAACAAAAGTAATTATAAAGAAAAAGAGAGCATCTATTAACGCGTTGCAAATTAGTATTAATAACAAAATCTATTTAATTTTTGCAAGAAGTATATCGCAAGTTACAATAAATACTAGCGAAGAACTTCTAATAAACAAAAGAAAATTATATATTCGATCTATATTTTCGATTTGTAAAAAAAGATTATTATAGATTGCATTTATATGTTAATTGCAAATACATTTATTAAAGTAAATCTAGTAGTTATTTAAAATATTTAACAAAATAAGTAAAAATTAAGACAATTTCAAATCTTAAAGCATTCGCTATAGCAAAGTTTCTATAAAAGAACATTTTTTGTTAACATAAATATATTAAAAAGATAATTATAAACAACGAATTTAAAAATAAAGTCAATATAACAACTAAACTTTTAAAAAAATATTACGTTAAAAAAATAACAATATTAACTTATTATTTACAAACAAATAAAATAATAAAAAGAAAACATAAATTTATTGTTAATACTTTGTTTAAGTTAATCAAAAAAGTCTTTACAAATTAATTACGACATTTGTACACAATATTGTAAATTAATAAAACAACAATTTAAGAATTTATTAAAAAGACGTTGTTTTACTTTAAGTATAAATACGAAGTTGTATTATTAATTAAAATAAAGTACTTAATCTAATATATTATAAATTAAGAGAAAGTTTGTTTAACAACAAATCTACTAACGTTGCGAACAAAACAACTAAAAAGAAGAAATAAAAATATTTAGAAAGCAATTTTGCGTCTTCGTTGTTTTAAAAAAGCAAACAAAGATCTGTTTAATAATAATTATTAGCTATTAATACGTTTATTTTAAATTAAAGACTTGATTTTATTATATAATATCAAACTTAATAAAAAATACAACGTAAAACTATTTTTTCGATAATTAAATTCTTTTAAAATAAGAAAAAAAAACAAAACTAAAGACTTTTATATTTTGAAAAAAATTAATAACATAAGACTTAAAAGTATCTATTTAGAAAATCGACTAAAAAGATATATAACAAGAAATCAAGATTTTTAGATCTTTGCAAAGTCGAAAAACAAAAATAAGAAAATAAAAGATAATTTTATACAAAAGACAAAGAATTAATTTAATTTTGCAATTATTATATTATTGTTATCTTATTACAATTATTTGAATTACACAAAAGTATAAGAATTTTTTTTAAAAAAAGAGAAAAGTTGCGATCTTTACATTTGTTTTACTTGCAAAAACTTCAATATAAAGCTTATTAATTTATAAATATCAAAAAGTAATTCAATTACGTAAAGTAATTTACAAGACATTATAATTTCGAATATTCGAAAAAAACAAATAGAAAGACAAAAAAATTAAAAAGTTAAAATACTAACAATTTTAATTAATTAAAAGCAAATAAATAGTATTAGCGTCTACTTATCTACTCTAATTAATTAAAATTAATAATTAAAAAGCAATCTAGAAGCATTAATAGCAAATCTTAATTTAAAGTTCTAGAATTTTAAGAATTTCTTCAAATTATAAAGAACAAATTTTAATTATTTTTTACGCAATATTTTTTAACAATAAACATAGCGAAATTATACGCTAATTATATTAGCTTTATATTTGTTTGCAAATTAATATACAAATAAATATTAACACAATTTTTTTGCATAATTAATAATATAAATGTTGCAAACAATAATTAAGTTTATAAATAAAGATTTTTTGCATCTAGAGTTTTATATTTGTTAAATATTCAAAACAAGTTATTGCTTTATTTATAAAAATATAGCAATTTAATAATTTAATTCTTTGTTTACAAAATTCTCTTTTTCGATTTATTATTTTTGTATAATTTTTTTTTATTAAGTTTGTGTTATAACAAATCTAGAACAACAATTACAAAATACTAGACGTAAACAATCTTCTACAAGAGAAATTTCTTAATCTTTATTAAAAAATCAAAATTAAGAACGAAAGTTATTATTTACGTTAATAGAAAGATTTTGTAAAGAGCAACAATTTGCATTTGCTAAACAAGACACAAGTTAAAATTTAATAACGTCAACATATTTTCTTCGTAATTAGAGATCAACTTTCTTAATGAAATTATTTTTAATATAAAATTAGCAAATATTATCGCAACAATTACAAACGTTGCAACGTCAAACTTTTTAAATTCAAACTTAAATCAAATTGTAAGAAACAATTATTTAATTTGTAAAAAGCAATTTAACTATTAAGAATTGCATCTATATTTAAGTAATTAACATTTTACTTTAATATAATAAAACTACTAGCAATAAAAGAAGAGAATATTTGAAAAATCTTTAAAACACAATTTTAAATATCTTAGAAATAATTAAGAATTAGACGCGAAATTTGTAACAAGTAGTTAATAAGAACGCTCAAATACTAATAAATAACTTATTATAACAAAAATTAAAAAACGCAATACAAAAAATTGACTAGAACAAAAAACTACAAATTTAAAATAATCGAATTTAACTTTGTAAACTATAATTATTAAAGATTGCAAATATGTTGTTTAAAAATGTAAATCAATTAATTATTAAAACAATGTTACAAATAGCAAAGAAGCATTAAAATCTACAAAGAATTTTAAAGAAATTAAATCGAACTATATATAATCGATTTAAATATTATACTATAAGATCGAAACTCATTGTCAACTATATAATCAACAACTACAACAAAATAAATGCTAGAAAATTCGAAAATATAATAGCGTCTATTGAACAAAAGCTTTTAAAAGTTAAAATAAAAGATTATTTTTAAAAATATAATTTGATAAGAATCTTAAACGCAAAGCTAAAAAAGATTTGTTAAATAAAAGTTTAAATAATTTTGTCTTTTTTTGTAAAAGATGCAAAGAGAACGCAAACTTAAAACAACAAATAAAAAAAATCTAAATTATTAGTTTCTTAATCAAAATTAAAGTCGAAATTTAAAAATAACAAGACTTATAAGAAACAAAGCAAAAAAAAAATTAAAACTTAAATTCTTTTAAAAAAGCTTCTTTTTTGTTATTACGATTGCGAAATTTGATATTAAGATTATTTTTGTTAGATCTTAGATTATTTAAAGTTGTTAATACAACAAAATTACGTATTTTAATTATTAAAATTGCAAAAATCTTTTTAAAAACAATAGCTATCTTTATTTTGACAAACAAAAAGAACAATATAAAAAACTATTTATATATAAAAGTAAGCATAAACTTGCGATATTAAATCAATTATTGTTTAGCAATATCGATCAAAGTCTTTCAATTAATTAAATTAACTATATTAATAAAGAAGTAAGAAGAAAATCTAATTACAATTATGTTAAAATCAATTGTCTACATAGCTTATTAAAGAAAGCTAGAATTTCTATTAAGAATAAATCGAGTTTTTAATAAATTAAGAGACAAATAATTTAGTATTACAAGAAACAAAACAATTTTCTAGTATTTGTAAGATAGAATAGATTGAACTTTAAATCTAGTATTTGTCTATTTATTTTTAAAGATTCTTTGAAATAGTACGTTTATAAAAGAAAAAAGTTAATTTTCTTATTTAACAATTTTTAATAAATTGATGTTTAACTTTAAGTAATAAATAGTATTAATCTAGCAAAATAAAATTAGTATAAAATAATTGTTTGTCAAAATTGATTTGTTTATTTAATTGTTAACTCGAAGTACTAGATATAATTGCAACTTTAAAACGAATTGCAAATAATATTATATTGTTAACAAAAAAACAATAATTAACGAAAAGAATAATTTCTTAATTGTTTGTTTTCTATATTGCAAATAATAATGCAAATAAATTTAGATTCTTATATAATATATATACTTTTACAAAACAATTACAAGTATAGATTGTTAACAATATTTTATTTGTTAGTTTTTAGAAAGTATAAAGATTAAACATTAAAACGTTACTTTAATTTTAATGTAAATTAAAACGTTTATCAAAAGTCTTAACAATTGCAATTGATTATTTTTTTTGTTATATAAAATAATTTATTTTGCGAGAAGTATTTGTTAAATAATTTTTATAATTAGATCGACATATAATTGCAAAAAACAATAAAAAAAAAATAACAAAATAAAAGAATACTAAAAACTAAGTTAATAAAGAAGAATTTACTAAAATAAAAATTATATTAAGCAAATATATTTTGTCAATTTAAAGATATGCAAATTGCGCAATTTCAAATCTCTTATTACAAACTAGAAACCAAAATTAATACAAAAATTAAAATATTTTTTATCTATATAGCTCTATTAAAAGATAAAGAAACTCTAAAGAATTTTTAAATAAATATAAGAAACAATATTGTTGCAATTTATTAAGACTTAACTTTGTTAAATTTATCTTTAATTAACATATCTTATTGTTTTAAAGTTGTTATCGATTTCTCTTTTACATTTAACATTAAGAATATTATTATAGAACATACGCTTTAGAATTCGACAAAAATAATAAATAAATTAAGAATACTATTTGAAAATGCAAAGAAATTTAATTGTTTAATAAAGCAAATTCGAAAACGTACAACATATTACGTAAAATCAATATAAAGAGAAATTTAAAAAGTAAAAAATAAAGTATTTGAATTTTATTTATAAATGCAATTTATAACGTTTAAGAACTTTAAAATACTTAATATTTATTAATTTAATATCTAAAACAATTTAGATTTTTATTTAATTAATTATAAAAAGAAAATAAAGTTTAAGTCTTCGACTATTTGTTTTAACAAAAAAAAGAAAATTTTGTTATTTTGATTCAAAATTAAGAAAAAACATTATAAATCAAAACTAAGTTAGCAATCTAAATCGAGTATCTTAAGACTAAAAATAACTTTTAGAATTATATATTTATCTTTTGTTTTAAAAAGTTTAATTTAGACACAATAACAACAACTTACTCTATTATTGTTATTTTTCTCTCAAACTAATCTTCTAGATTTACGTCAAAAAAACTTATTATTATTGTTATTGTTTTCAAGAGATAAGCAAGACTTACGATAATCAATTTTATTAAATACTTAGTTTCGATCAAATAATTTTTTCGACTTTAAGAGAAACTTTATGCAAATTGATTTATTACGTTCTTTACGCAATTGCTTCGAATAACAAGAGAAACAAAAAATCTAGTCTAACAATTTTAAAAAAATAAAAGCAATTTTCTTATTTTCTTATTACAACTTTTGCACAAATAGAAACAAAAGTTTCTTAATTTAGTAATTAAGAAACGACTATTAAAAGAAAGAGAGTCGTATATAGTTAAATAATCAAGTAATATTAGACTATAAATTTAAGAATATTTGTTATTAATATTAGCGATCTATTTGCAATATATATGCGATCTCTCTTACTTAGATCTTAGAATCTTAGCTATTTAATATATTATTAGATTGTATAGTGCGATCTATGCATGCATCGCGATAAGTCTCTATTGTTATAGTTGTCTACTAACTAGAATTCTATCTCTATCTTGTTACAATATTATATTATTGTTAATTCTAAAAAGCAAAAGAAGAGATTTTTGCAAATAGTATCTTTGTCGATAATATAAATATAATTGTTTATTTAATTTAGAAAGATAAAAATCTTGCAATAAATTGTTTTTTTATAAATAAAGATAATAAATTTTGTATTATAGTTTTTGAGAATATCTAAGTAAAAAAATTTAATATTTATAATTCTAAATTTAATCGACAGTTATTTGCTATTAACAATTAAATTTTTTTTTTAAAAAAATAATTAATTTTTTGTTTAATACAATTCTAATAAAAAGAATTTTTGTTAAAGTTTAAAATAATTTGTCTAATTTTGTTATATATAATATTTTAAAGTTAATTAATTATCTAAAAAGTAAAAATAAAGTTCTTTTGTTAAAATTGATCTTAACAAATATATTCTAACTAATTAAAATGCTAATTAAAGTTCTAATTTTTATATTGTTTTTTGTTTGTATAGTTAGTTGTTTAATTAAAAACAGTTTGCTGTTTAATTTGCTACTTAAAAGTAACAATAAAAATTGATTGTTTATAATTAGCAGTTAAAGCAAATTGTACAAAGATAGCAATTAAAGCTAACTGTTATTCGAAAGTAATAGTAGAAATTAACTGCTATTTAAAAGCAGTTGTTGCTATTATAATAATTAATTATCTAAGATTATTTGTAAACGCAAGCAAAGAAATAGAAACTTTCTATTTCTAACAATTGTTAATAAATGCAAATAGTAAAAAGAAAGATGCTTGTTTAAAAGTACTCTAATTCTATTAATTGTTTGTTAGTTGTCTATTTTATTAATAAAACTTATTAATAGATAGATTTAATATTGTTTTAATTATTAAATACTATCTATTAAAAGTAAAAGAACAATTGTTGCAATTTTTAGATAAAAACAAAGATAATCTCTTTCGATTTAAACTTATATTTTTATCGATTAGATAATTGTTAAATCTCAAAATATTCTTATACTAAGAATTATTATTTAATAGATTCGAAGACTAATTTTTAGTAATTTAAAAATTTAAAGACTAAACTCGACTATTTATTGTCGATAAATTAAGATATAAAAGAATAGATAGCTGTTTTATTAAATTAGAGCTGCTATTTAAATAAATATTAATAATAAGAGTAACAATATTTATTAAAAAATATCTTTGAGATTTGCTAAATAATTAATTGAGAATTTTTTAATTATTTTTAATTATTTAAGATTTTTTAAATAGCAATTGTTATATTGTATTCTAAAAATTAAAAGAATTCTTATCTAAAAATATTAAATTAACAAAAAAACAAAATTTAGACTTAAATATTTTAGCAATAATTACAAAAAAAGAAATTTTAGACTCGAAAGTTTTAGCAATAGAAAGATTGTTTAAATTTAATATTTAATTGTTAGCTATTGCAATAAATTTCTTTATAATTCTGTAAAATAAGATTTTATTAACTGTTTATTTTATTAATTAGATAAATAACTAATTAGCTTTTCTATTGTTTTGTTATTTTTCTAATTCTACAAAGATAGAAGACAAAGCTTGTCGAAATAGCTTTTTAGCTAGCTTAATAATAGATAAAAATAAGAGAAATTTAGAAAAATAATCAATCTTTGTAAAGACAAAAAATTAATAAGCAAATTAAAAAAGATTTTTGATATTTATTAACTTAACAATTGTCTAGTTTGTTGCAAAAGTATTTAAAAAAAATTCTTTAATAATAAATACTAATTTACAATAGAAACTCAAAATACAATACTAAGTAACTAAAAAAATACTAAATAAATTATATTAACAATATTGTTGTTAATATTTATCTAAAGCTAATATAATAAATTAGCTAACAATCTTAATAAAATAAGTATCTAATATAAGAATTTAGAATTTTAAGATTTGGGCTAATATATTTGAGCAAAAGCAAAAAAGATAATAACTAATAGCACTCAGTAACTAATACAATAATTTAAATAATAAGAGCTGCTTATTTTCGAAACTAATATTAAAGCTATTAATTAATATAAAAAGAAAGACAACTATTGTAAATACAAAATAAACAAGACAACTAATTATATAATATAATAATTAATAATTAAATTAGAAATAAATACTAACTAGATAAACTCTAACTAATATAAATTCTAACTAGACAATACTTGTATTAACAACTAATTAGACAATACTTATATTATTTGTCGATATTTAATATAGTTGTTTAATTAAACTTATTAAATTAGAATCGATAATATAGAATATCTATTAGAACAATAGAAAATTGTAAATTTCGCTTTATATATAATTGCTAATTAGAAACAGTTTTGTATACAATTTAAATTAATAGTATTGCTTGCAAATCTTACAAAAGATTTTTTTTATATATATATATTTTCTTAAAAACTATAGTAGCTTGCTTTTCTTATTAAGTATTGCAACAATATATTAATTAATTAAATTAAAATAATAAGCTACTAGATAAATATTAATAATCTATTTATTGAATTAATTGTCTTATAAATAAGTAACGTCTTTTGTAATTATATAAGATATAAAAATTGTTTATATTTTGTTTATATAAAAATAATTAGAACAAAAAAGCAACTTTTGTAAATATATTTTAATCTTATTTTATCTAATTATTATATAGTCTAGATATATTTAATTAGACTTTACGTAATATTTTCTATTACTTATATATAGTTTGCAATACTTTTTTTATATTTTTAAGATTATTTTAGAAACAATAATTAAGCAACTAAGTTTTAATAAATTTGCTAGTTTTCAAATCTTTAATATTGTTAATAGTATAAATTTTTAAGATATTTTTGCTACAAAAAAGAGAAACAATTAAATTAATCTACAAATATATTGTTTGTTAGTATTAAATTAGATTAAAATAATAAATTTTAACAACAATACTAATCTAAGTTTCTTAACAAATTGTAAAAAACAAATAATTAAGTAATATCTTTTATATTTGCGTATTTAATATTGTTGCAATATTGCTATTTGCTTATTGTTTCTATAAAAGTAATTTATTACTATAAAGACTATTTTAAAGATTTTTGCAAATTACAAAAGCTTTGCAATATTGTATATTAATAACTAAAGATTATAACTATTGCAAAGTATTTAAAAGATATATTTAAATTTATCGATAAAACTTAATATAATATAGACAATTTGTATCTTATTTTTTGTATTAATAGTATAAAAATTAATTCTAAGAGACTATTTATTGCAATAATTAAGTATTCTATTATTAATTTACTTTGTTAGAATCTAAATATTATACTTAATATCTAATATATTTTTATTGTATAAATAGTAGAAGATATTGTTAATATTGCAAGATAGATTTGTAATACGCTACTAATTAATATTGTTAAAATTATTAATAACAAAATTAATACAATTGCTGCTTTAAAATATAGATATAATCTTTTGCTTTATATTTTTGTATATTTTATTTAATAGATCTTCGACAATCTAATTTTAATAAACTATACAATAGACAAGATTAAGTTTTTGTAAAAATTACTACTATTAATAATAATTTAGTAAACTAAGTTTGCTATTTATACAATATATTGTTATTGCAACTAGTTTATCTATTTTCTTTTAATCTACAATACTAAATTGCAATATACTAAGTATTAATTGTTTTAATATAGAAGTATTAATTCGCAAACTATCTTTTAAATTAAATAATAAAAATATAAGATTCTAACTTTGCTTTAAAAACTTTTTTTTTCTAATATTATCGATAATATTGCTCTATTTGTTTGCAAAATTGTTTAAAAAGTTTTTGTATTTATATAGATACTATTTTATTTTTATAATATTAACAAAGATCTAATAATTTGTACAGTAGTTATATTTTATTTAGTTTGTTATTTAATTTAATAGACTAGAATTTTTAGAAAAAAATCTTTATAGTACTAAATCTAAAAAAGATATAGTGCTATTAATATATATATTACAAAGAAGACAATAAATATCGAAATATAAATAGTAGATATCGAAAAGAAAATAATAATACAAAAAATAAATAAAGTATTAGATATACTTGCAAGACTAACACAATTAGCGCGTTAACGCTAAACTATATTAGATAGACGCTAATTCGAAGCGTTTAGCGCTCTAGAGCTAGAACTTCTATATTAATCTTAGCGCGTTTTACGTATTACAAGACAAAATCTCTTATTTTATCGTATTACGGTAACGCTATGCATTTTACCGTAATATAGCATCACTAATTCGGGACCCCACCAAACTGGTGTGACACTAGATCACGAATCAACGCCTTGACGTATTGACGTTCTAGGCACTTGTCCTGCGATGTTGGGTGGCGCAGGCGTGGGTCTTGTGACGGCAGGCGCGAGCCATCTGACCAACAACGCTGGAGAGGGTGGTGCATTCGAGGGGGGTGCACTCGAGACTACAAACTTATGCTCATCGTGCGGCAAGACTAAGAGAGATCAGGATACCTAGGAGCCTATGAGGGCGAGCATTTGCAGTTAGTCTTACGGGCAGCTACAATCCGCCGCACCTGCCGCAATTCCTGCACTATGTCATGAAACGTTCCCGGGGCTTACCAGGGCTCGCAGCAGTCTTCCAATATTCCTCCATAATTCCTTGTGCACTTGCTTTGTGATATTATCTATCTATTGGGCCCTATCTCTAACAGGTGAATTACCACGCATCTCACCACTATGGCAGACTCAGCGGTGCCTGGCAAGGAGCAGAAATCCTTGTGCAGTGGATCATTCGATGCGAGCAGAGACCCAGAGTACGTTGCTTTTCCGGAAGTCACTGGCATCTCTTTGGGATGTGAATATATAAATTCCATTGCGTTATACTCTACATCTAGGCTGGACAGATGCTAAAACGTACTTCGTATTGTCTTTTCTGTGTCTTTGCCTAGTTATCGTCGCGATTCATGTACAGCACTTGAATAACCAGCTACACGGCCAGAGATGTTCTCCCACGCATCCTTCGTACATCTGTTGTCCCACTAATCCTTTGTACTTTCTTGTTTCACGCAGGTGTGGTTACAATCCTACGCACAGCCTGGACAAGTGCATCTGACCATATGTATCTTTCCTGACCGTGATCAGAAAAGTATATAGATGTGCCCAGGTACGACCATGTAGTCCATAATACTATAGATCTCTACAAACCTGACTATTATGTACTCCTTCAAATATATCCTGTTAGCCATCAGCTTTATAGCCGTTCATTGCACAGCTACTAATACAATAAGAACCCACAGTCAAGATATTGAGAGGAATGAGCCAAAGAGGCAGGACATTGGACAACGATCGGAAGATACCACCATCCGGCGGCAAATAGTATGGCCGAATGATCGTAAGGACAATGTCACCAACTCGAAGACGGAGAAATTCCTGGAGGAATTCACTCAACAAAAGAGTGTCTTTTCATACAAAGATTCGTCGCAAAATTCGGTCTATTGGTTGGTAAATGTAACGGACTCACAAGTCGATACGATTAAGAAGAACGCAGGTTCATATTACTTGTTGTCTCTCCCACGTACATGTACTAATGAGCCGTTCGACACGGCTGATTGAATCAGTCAAGTAGCCTCTGAAGTTTAATGCTAACTCGATGGTGCGACAGGAGTACTCGCAGTTGAGGAGGATGAAGAAGGAGAAGAAGAAGCCGCGGTTTCTTTACACACGACAATGACCACACCATCAACACCCAACAAAGCCAAAAGAGATATACAATATACTACCTATACTTCAGCTGTTTCTGAGCTACTCTTTATTAGCCAACCCACGTAAGCCATTCCTTGTTCAGCAGCTGTTGCAAATGAGACAGCAACCAAACCGAGGCTTGAAACACAGAAATATCTATGAACAGGCTCCCCATACCTTCTCACAGGAAACAGCTTACATGATAAAACCGAGACTGTCATCTTAGCCGAGGCTCAGCAAGATATATTCGGGTGGCAGAAGACAGCACTTGACTATACCTTTGATATAAGTTCTGAAACCTGAAGTTAATCTAAATTACTGTTACCGGCACATTCTCAACGCAAAAATCAATATGAGTCACTTACAATGCTAATTGCAGTATGCAAACAGGACCGTTCCAAACCTAAGCGACCTTGAAAACTACGTTTACCAGATGAAAGGAGGTGAGGGTACCTTCGTGTACCATATCGAACGAGTATGTTAGTCATACAGTTGTCGAATTTGAAATCCTAACCGAGTTCTAGGGCATCAATACCGCAAGGACTACTGTGAGTCAGCCCTCCTATAGCGCAGCAGCGCAGCATTGATCGTACCCAGGAATTCCCAGCAGATCGCTTGGAAATCTTGCAGAGCCAGCTTTCGCAATCGGTGGGTCAGTCTGAGAACGAAGATGGATCCTCTACAGGGCATGGTACCGGCACAGCGTCCAAAGCCACAGGCGAAAAACTCGGTTCTGCGAAGAAAGCAAAGTTAGTTATATTCAAAATGGCTCATAACGGCATTTCTGAAGTGGCGTCAGCATTTGATTCGGGTACGTTCCGATTTCCTGCCCTGGTACTGTGAACGATGATTGCACTTGCACGGAATCAATATGCTGATAAGATCTCTTCTATTAGTACGGGAACACATCGAATCAAATGGTCGTAGAGGGAAGAGTGTTGTTACCTTCTCAGTCTCGAGCGGGAGACCTGTCGATCCAGACAATCTATCCCCTGGGCGCAAAGAGCAGAAGACGAATATCAAAGTCCTTCTGGACAACGACGTTCCTGTATTTGTCGCTGCCGGTAATCATGCTGTTGAGAAGGACAAGAACGGAAATATAAACCGAAGAACCAATGTCGATACAGCTCCTGGGATCTTTGAGGGAGAGAATTACCCATTGATCGTCGTCGGCTCGGTGAAGTTTGATGGTACCCCATCTCCCACCTCGCAGGCAGGTCCTCATGTCCAGCTCTGGGCACCGGGAGTCGCTGTTTCGGTCCAAAAGAAGGACGAAGACGGAGAGCGAATAGCCAAAGGTACTTCATATGCTGCCCCGTTGATGGCCGGTATGCTAGCCACTTATCTGGCCTACGAGACCGTGCCATTCGATACTTCAGAAGGGAACATGGTCGCCGCAGCAAAGAATTATTTGATCAACAAAGCTTCTTGGGCGCGTGCTCAGAGCCTCAACGGCCTTTGGAACGAAGTCGACGAGGCTCACAACCCAAAGAAAGCTGCTGCTGCTGCTGCCACTGCTACCCCTTCAACAACGACGCAAGTACCCACAACATTTTCGTCGCAATTAGCTCCACCGATCCCTACGGGTCCGACCGCCGCTCCCTACGCGCAAGGAACCTGCGGCATCCATGTCACACAACGAGATGTCGATAGCAATGGGCTGTACGATCTCGAGGTCCTGATGACAGACAATGACCACAATCAAATTGGCTATACGCAACCACTAGGCGGCAACAACGGCTACTCTGCCAGCAACCCCCTCCAATTTCAGAGTAAGCTCGAAGCCGTTCTTACCTGCATACCCGAGAAGCAGAACGACTACATACAGTTCTATCTTGGTGCTCAAGCATGGCCGAGTGACGGCAATTCTGCCCCTGGAGCGGTCCCTAGCTGCACCGTTGGCGGATGGGATGGGGATCCATCACTAAACCAGTATCCGGTACGTTCCATTTGATCTAAGGCTCTTGAGTGCTATCGCTGATTGATGTGACGGTGTAGCAACGCCAGATGGATTGTGTCTTTGGTTGTACATGGGGAGGTGGGAGGTCTTCCGATTTGACGAATCTCTAACGACTCCTTCCTGGAGGAAGATGACTTTGCGTTTGCCTTAGGTTGTAAGATTTGAGCACTTTGCTTCACGGAGTCGGCGCACCGGACGAGGGTACTGGGTGGAAGTACACGAAGTGTAGGGTTTGTAGGTATCGCTTTACGTTTTGGGGGTTTGCTTTGTCGTTAGACTTCAGGGTGGCTACATCTGGAGCGTCGATTCGCTTGGCATAATGAAGGAATGTTGAGAGCATCTTCCTTTTTCATATAGACACATACGGCTCTACAGGCTTCTCAGAGCGTGGCGAGATTGTGCTCATGAATTTCAACATGCAGAATATCTCGTTTCAAGGAAAACTTTGACACGATGCTTGATCGTTGAGACTCGAGTCAAGCGAACATCCTATGTAGTAAAAAAACATTGGGTGTAAACAACAGGAATTTGTCATCGATAAATAAGGGTGTGAGCAACTGTGCAGCACACCGTTTTGTTCTGCGCGTGCACTGTTGCTGTGCAATGAAATCTTCTCTTGGTGCGAGATGTTCTACAGACCGTCAGTAGGTGGGGGCTTACTTAGCCGAAGTGCGCTTAATGATTGGTGCATCAACACGGAAACTAGCATCCACAGAAAATCCCGGATCGAGCCGCAATCAGATAACGATTAGCATGACTGGCAAGAAAATACTACGAGGCTGGAAGAATTCGGGACTGCGGAACCTCCCTCATACCTCGTTTCAAATTGCAGCTCGTCTCACAAACCTGAAGCTCAATGCTGCAAGCATCACGATGACTGATGAGAAAGGCACAGATATGCACATCAACCCACAGCGGGCGAAGCAATTGGCGAGAACTCTGGGCAAGGTCACCTCAAGGATTACAGAGGCTGCGAAACAAAGGCCCCGGCCTGTTCGGCTCGTCGCAGTCTCCAAATTGAAGCCGGCCAACGACATCCTGGCCTTGCATCGACCCCCTCATTCTCACTTACACTTCGGCGAGAATTATCAGCAAGAGCTATTGCAGAAGTCCCTACTGCTTCCCCGAGAGATCCGCTGGCACTTCATCGGCGCCTTGCAAACCAATAAATGTCGTCCCCTTGCGGAGCAGATACCCAATCTCTGGTGTGTCGAGAGTGTGGATACGGAGAAGAAAGCAGACCTGTTGGAGAAGGGCAGGAGTGCTTTGGTCGAAAAGTCTCCGGAGCTTAAGGATACTCCGTTGAGGGTCTTTGTGCAAGTCAACACCTCTGGCGAGGAGGAAAAGTCTGGAGTCGAGCCTCAAGATGCTGCTGGCCTTTGCTCTCATGTTCTAGAACAATGCCCGCATCTAAAGCTACAAGGACTGATGACCATCGGCGCTATCGCAAGAAGTAAAGGATTGAGCGAAGGACAGGAGAATGAAGACTTCGTCAAGCTGAGAGAAGTCAGAGTTGTTGTGGTGGAAGCGCTGAAGCTCGATGCGAACACCCTGGAGCTGAGTATGGGTATGAGCGAGGACTTCGAAAGCGCTATCGGATGCGGCAGCAATGAGGTCAGAGTTGGCAGCACCATCTTCGGGGAACGACCGCCGAAAAAGGAGGCTCAGATCATGGAGTAGATTGAAGATGGCAAAAGCTGAAGGCGTAACCATCATTGATAGCAGTATGCCGTGGGGAGCATCCACCTGATCCATTCTCAAAGATCTCGAATCAATGCCTCTCTTGACCACAAAAATCAAAGAATCCTTACGACACATTCCATCGGGCGTGTCTATCACACACGTTGTCCCGCCCACAGGAGCCGTTATATGCGGCCAACAGATCCCTGGAGGCACCACAGCTGGCATGCCAATCCTCCACGTCCATCAGCCCGAGGATACCTTTGAAGATGCTCTTCAATTCGACCCTGATCGATGGCAGCAGGAAGACGCGAAGGATCTTGAACAATGGATAGTGCCTTTCAGTAGAGGCCTACGCATGTGCTTTGGTGTCAATCTGGCTTGGAGCGAACTACCTATTGCATTCGCTAGACTGATTCGCCGATTCGATATGGCTCTAGACGGAACCACGGCCGAAGACATGGAGTGGAAAGAATGTATCGCGGCTCATTACCCTCGAAGGCAGTTGCACGCTTGGTGTCGGCCAGCGGAAGCGTAACGCAAGATATAAATTGCTTTACTCGCTACGTCGCACTCATCCTTACAAACCGGAAATTGAGACACAAAAGATCTTTGAGAAGCATGCATCTGAAAATTTAAAAGCGTGATCCTCAAATCTAGCACGGCTTCCGTAAACTTCTGTCACCTTTCCGCATAACGGCTCTATAACTGCGGCGGCGATTTGGTAGGCTGTTGCTAGCCACGCGAAACCGGACTGGGAACTAAAGCGAGCGGCGATAGGACTGGAAAGCTAATTGTACCATCTAATGTATTGATGTCAGGAGACTGCTTTGATATGATCCTCTGGTGAAGTGGATAGGATCAATCGGAGGCTTGCCTAGGCCTGAGCATGCTGTCCCTATAGAGATGCTTCCCATTATCCACACGGTCTTCTTCTAGGCGATTTTCTGACTCTTGTCCATTGCAGTAGTATTAAAAGAAAGTAATTAAAAACAAAATATTAAGAAATTTTTAATTATAACTTTTAAAAGTTTTAGTTTATAAATTATATTATTAATAATAATTTTAAACAACTTTATATTTTTGAATTAAAGACTTAGTAAAATATAATATTTTAATATTTCTAGCATTTAGTATTATTATATTATTGATTCGAAACTTTAAAGTTGTATTATAATAATAATTTATATATTTTATTTGTTTAATTTGTTTTTACTTTAATTTATTCTTAAGATATTAACAAATACTTGCGTTTTATATTAAACAAAAGAAATTTAACTTTTTTTTTTTACTTGATACAATATCTCTAAGAATCTATGCAAGACTCTATTTTAGAATCTAAATCTAATTAATTATAATTAAAAAGTAGCATTAATATTTGTTTGTTAAAGTCTAATTAATTAAAATTTGCAATACTTTTCTTTTTGTATTTCTTTGTTTTAACTCAACGTTGCTTTAGTAATATCTTTGCGTTATTTTAATTTTTTAATATTTTTTGTACTTTATTAGATTGATTGTCGAGTCGACTTTCGATTCTAACTTTAGAAATCAACTTGACTCGACAATTTCAACCCTAGGAATTGACTCGAAACTTAAGTTAATTTCTATTATCTTGAAATCGACTTAATTCGACTCAACTTGATTTTCGATTCCAATATTAGAAATCGAATCAAATTGTTAAGAAATCGAAAATTATATTATTATAACAGGAATTACTAATTTTAGAATCAAAATTGTATTAATAAAATGTATTCAAATTTGCATCTATAGACTCTATAGATCTTATAGATACAATTTATTAATAAAATGCAATACTTGCATCTATAGACTCTATAGATCTTATAGATGCAATTTATTAATAAAATGCATTGATTGCATCTATAAACTCTATAGAATCTATAGATACAATTTAATTATTTTCTTTTTAAAAAGTAGTAATAAATTACTATAATAAATTATCTTATTATAATACAAATAATTAAATATTATTAAATATATATTAACTATATATTGACTATTAATAACTACAATATAATTATTTACATAGTTTTAACAATTTAAGTCAATTTTTTGGAGTAAAATTTCGATTTCAATCCTAGAAATCAATCTAAATCGAGTTTGGGTTTTAATTTTAACTTTAGAAATTTACTTGACTTTTCGATTTCAACTTTAGAATTCGACTCGATCTAATTCGATTAAATCTATTAACTCGAACTCGATTAATTAACTTAATACAATTAGTCTATAAATCTATATATTTATATATAACAATAAGAGTAGTTTTTTAGAACTTTGTTTTGTTCTTGTCTTGTAATTATTTATGTTTTTATATTTTGTTCTAAATAAGAATCTTTTTTAGCAACAAATCTACTAATAGTTTTGTCTAAGAGAGAGAGATATTATATATACGTTTTGTTTACAATTTTTATCGAAAACTTTGTTATTTTTAATCTTCTTATATTTAAGTACTTAATGCAATTTTAGTATTACTTTGCGTTGTTGCATTTTATTGTATACAACTTATATATATTTTAATTATATATATTTTAATATTTATTTTATCTTTTTAAGAATTTTAATTAATATTTAATTATTAGAGTATATCTTGTAGACTTAACTTTCTAAATTAATAAACTTCTCGCAATGCTTTGCAAGTTTTTTCGTTGCTTTTATAAAATTCTCGAGTTTGTTATAATATACAAATGTTATTCTAAACTTCTTTAAGACGCTTTTCGATACTTTAATTAAATTTTATCGAAATTGCAATAATATCTTTGTTATATTTGCTTTTATTTAAATAGATTTATTAACAAAACTTAAAACAATTAATATTGTACTTTTTCTAAGTTATCTCTTTGTTGTACGCAATAATTGTAGAAGAAGATTTTACTTATAAGATTATAATATACAACTATAGTTGCAAAGTTATTATAAAATCTAATAATTTTTTTATTTTAGTTTTTTAAGTTGCAATAACTTTTTTTTTAGTTTTAATCAATATTATTGAATAAACGCGTTTAGATCTTTATATTGGATTAGAAAAAGCTCGAGAGCTTGCGAAAATCAACACTATATTATCTTACTATATAAGAAGAGATCAAAGAGATAAACTTATTGACGAGCAAGCTCGCAATTTATTCGAATCGAAAAAATTAAGTAGACGCAATCGACGCAACGTTGACAAGTAATTAAGACGTTATTAAGATATCTTAACGCAAATCAAAACAAATAGCAAAGAACATAATAATAGAGACGTCTAATATAAAGAGACTTTATAAATTTAAGAAAAGAAACACGTCTAAAATTGTCTCAATTGAAGTGCTAACAAAATAGCTCTTTTTAACAAAGAAGTTGATACGACAATTAGACAACTCGTTTGCGCAAAAAATATGTATTAATATAGTTTCGATTTTAAAAAAATTAAAAAGAGCAATCGACAAACTAAAGAAGACAAAAAACATTAAAAAAATTATATAAAAAAAAGAGATTATATAAATTACGATAATATAAGATTTATTAACAACAAAAAGAATAAAAAGTTAAAAAAACGCTATTTAAATATTTTCGATATAACAATTAACAAAAAAGATAAAGATAATAACTTAAATTAAAAAGAAACAAAAAATAGAAAAAATAAGCAAAATAAATATTGCAAAGATAATAGTATTAATACGCAATTTTAATACAATTAAAACGCTAACAACGCAATAAAATATACAAAAAATAAAATACTTTAAAAAAATAATTGTCTTTTAAATAAATAGCAAAAGCAACAAAATTTTTTTAAAATCGAACAATTTTTAAATTAAAAAGATCTTTAATACAACAATATTGCGTCGCAAATACGCAAAAATAATAATATACAAAATAAAAATTAAAAGCATATCGAAAAATATAAAGAAAAAAAGAGCAAAAACAATAAAAAAGTTGTGCAAAACAATATATTACAATATAAAGATTAAAAAAATAATATAATTTACTAAAAAAAGTAAGAAGAAAAAATATATCTTAATTGTTATATAAATAAATAGCGCAAAAATAACAAATACTCTTATATAGTTAAAAGTAATTTATAAATCAAATATAAAAATAGTAAAATACTATAATACAAAATGCAAAATAAAATAATATATAAAGTACTAAAAATATAGATATTTTATATATAAATATAAGAATTAATAACAATGCGTATATTGTGCGCAAAAATATCGCTTTAATTAATATTTTTATTAAGAAAATATATTTTAATAAAAGTGCAAAATCTATAATAACATTTACAAGATATATAATTTTAAATATTCTAAAAAACAAAAAAAAAAGATAAGAATTTAAAAAATTGCAAAAACAAAATCTTTATATTATATTATTAGAGCAACTAAATTAGAAAAATTATTTAATTTAATTTTAATAATTCTTAAAAACGCAATAACGTTTACACAAATCTTAAGAAATATACTAAAAAGAAAAACAACAACAATAAAACGCTTGTTTTAAATTATTATTTTGTAGAGTATTTTTGTTAAAGCAAAAGAGAGCGTAATTTAATAACTAATTAAGAAAAAATGTTTTAACAAATTAATAAAAAGTTAGTTTACTTTAATAAGACAAAACAACAACAAAACAACAATATTAAATTTAATAAATATATTAAATTTAATAAATATACTTAATTAAAATACATTAAATTTATTGAATATTTTCTTTACTTAAAAAATAAAAAATCTTATACAAATAAACACAAATTTTAACAAGAAACTTTAATAAATACGCAAAATAAGCTTTGTATATTATAGTATAATATATATAAGTTAAAAAGCAAAATAATAATTGCATTATTGCAAGAAAAAAAAATAAAAAACTATAATATATTAGTAATATAAAAGTTGTAATATTATTATATTAAAGCAAAAATATATAATCTTAAATATACAAACTTTATATTAATAAATAACAAAGAACATACTTGCTTTTATATTAACAAATATATCGAGAATAACAACTAATATAGCATATAATATATTAGAAATATAAAAACTATAATTATGCAATTGCGATTAAAAGACAACGTTGCAAAATACAAAATTATTAATATTTATAAACTTTATAATTTATTCTTTGATAATTATAACAATATAATAAATAGAGACAATCTTAATACAATCTAGAGAACGCTAAAAATGCAAAAGAAAAATATTATAATAAACAACTTTAATCTATACTATTTTTTATAAAAGAAATCTTTATATTTTAAACAACATTAATTATTCGACAATCTATTAAATATAATATATATAATTAATATTATATTTGCGCTTTTGCAAGATACAATTACAAGAAATTATTAAAAAGCGCAAATTACTATCGATTTATTATTTATTACAAAAAAAATAACAACTTGTCTAATTTATTGCAAAATAAACAAAAAGATAAAAAATTTATTAAATTATTTGCTAATAAAAACAATATTAAATCTTAAGTTGCAAAAGAAGTCTATATATTGTTTTAAATATAATTGAAAAGTTACAAATATTGGGAAGTTTAACAATATATTAAGAGAATTTTTATTAAAATCTTTATTAAGCAATATAATAAAACAAAACAATATTAATAAATATATATCTAAATTAATAAAAGTATTAGAGAAAATTGTTAAAGACTCAATCTTATAAGTAAAATTATATAAAAAAGTTAAATTAAAATAAACGCAAAAGTATATTAATATAATTAAAGAAACTAGAAGATTGCAATATTAATATTGTATCTTTTGCAAATAAAAAAAGTATATTTAAATATATAACAAAAAAGACAAGATTTTAAAAAAATATAAAAAAGATAAGTTTCGAAATTAGATATAAACTTTAAAAAGCATTTCTAAAAGTCTATTTAAAATAACTAAGTAAATTAAAAATATAACAACAAATATATTTATTAAGTTTACAATCTTGTTGCTTCGAACAAATATAAAAATAACAATAATTGTAAAAAACAAAATAGAAGCAATATTTTAGATTTATTTCTTATCTTTATTAATAATTTTAATCGACAATATAAAAAACTTTTTTTACTTATTTTTAATTAAGAACAACAAAATAGTATTAAAGCGCAAAATAATAAAAGTAGCGCACAAAATAAATCTAAACAAGATATTAAATATTAACAATATAATTAATAAAATATTTAGACAACTAATTTGCGTTGTTTCGAAACAAGTATAATCTCTATTTAATAAATATATTTAAAAGAAGATATAACTGTTTTATTTTAAAAAAAATAGTTACAATAATATTGCGTAAATTGAACAAGAAAAATTACTTCGAATTATTATTTTTTAGATTTATTGTATTGCTTAATACGCTAAACAAAATACTAGAATTAATAATATTAAAACAATTGCGTTATATTGTTAAGATACACAATACTTTATTAGATATCTAAATAGAAATTAAAAGACAATATTTAATAAACACAATATTGCAATTAGTTACAAAAAAGATACACATTATATAAAGAAATAAATTTTTTTTTATTATTAAGTTTTGACGTATTTAATATCTTTAACAATATATTGTATATTTAACTTTTATATAATATAAAAAAGCAAAGAATTTCTACTAAATTGCTTAATTAAGTAAAAGATTTCTTAAAGAAACAACGCACTATATTAATTATTAGAAGATATACAATAAAAAAGCGCAAAATTAACGTAAATATATTGCAAAACTTTCTATTATTTTTAGTATTATATTTCTTTTATAATGCAAATCTATTAAAACAATACAATGATATTTGATTACAAGTTAGCATTACAAAATTTGTAAATAATATAAATATATTAACGTACAAAAAATTAATCGAACGCAATTGCAAAATATTAAAATAAATATATAACAAATACAAGTAGTAAGTACAAACTTATAACTCTAAGTTTGCAAAAAAAAAAAAAATTAATTTATTTCTTATATACTTTGAAAAGATTTAATATAATTGTCGATATTATATTAATAAAACACAAAATAATTATTAATTTTAATATAAAGATATTAAAAGTTTAGCTTAATTTTAAATTAAAATAAAAGATATATTTGCAATAAATAAAAACAAAACTAGTATTTAAATATAAGAAAGTCTTAATAATTAAAAGTTTCGTATTTAATACGTTAATAAACGCAAAAAAACGCAAATATATAATAATAATAAAATTAATAATTGTATACAACGTCGCAACATAATATGCTTTAATTGTTATTAAAAAAACAAGAAAGAAAATAATCGCAAAATTGCAATCTATATAAAAAAGAGCACTTTGTCGCGTTATTAATATTTATAAAATAACATTTACAAAGATTTTGCAAGTAAAAATTAATATACTTTTTATTAATATTTATTTAAAAAAGCTAATATAAAGATTAATAATTATTATAAATGTTAAAAAATTAAAAAAGATTATTAATATAATAATATTTTACATACGTAACAATCTTATATTTAAAAAGAAAAAACGTTTATTAAAGCTAAGATTAACGTTATTGTAACTTAAAAGAAAATAAATAAAAACAATATTAAAAGTTGCGTTAATTGCGCAATAATAACTATATATTACAATATTATAAATAAAGTCTCTAATAACAATTATTGTTTGCAACAAAAAAGTAGCTTAAAAAAATTATAATACAAATTGCTTAAATTCTTATTAAAGAGTTTACTTAAATAAAAGCAAATATAACAAAAATTAAATTTATAAAATATATTTAAATAATTAAATATTAATCAAAATTATAAAAAAAATAAAATTAATATTAAATTAAATATAATTAAAACAAATATAAATTATTTGCAAGACAATATATTAACGCAAAACAATATTAGAATTATATTAAATATTCGAATATAAAAGTATAAAAAGTAATAAAATTACAAATAAGATTGCAAATATTATGTATAAACAATATCTCTCTTTTGTTAAACAAATAACTATTAAGTTTATTGCTAAAAAAACTTTTATTTAAAACAAAATTTAAAAGAAATAATAATATAAATAATTGTAAAACAAAAATAATATAAAGTTTTACAAAATTGCTCTTGTTGTTATATATAAATATATATAATTATATTTAAATTGTTTTAAATTATACAACTCTCTTCTAGTTTAATTAAAAATAAATAAGATAAAATTTAATTAATTTTTTTGTAAATATTGTATTTTTAATATTAGAACAAATATATATAATTGCAAATAAAACAAAATAATTGTTAAATATATATTGCTAATATACTTTATATAACAACAAGAAAAAGCTCAAATATTAAAAAAAATTAATATTATAAATCTAAAATAATTGCTAGATAAAGCTAGATTTGTTACAACAACAATATATATAATATTGTTTATTAATTTATTAAAACAATTTTAGACAACAATATTGCTAAAGATATCTAGAATTTTCTCTTAAATTTATAAAATTCTTGTTTAAAAAATTTATTTATATATAGATATTACAATATAGAGCGCAAAAGTTATTGCGAGATTAGAGCAATATTAAGATATTAATAGAACAATATTAAGATAAAGTAATGCAAAAAAGAAAAAAGTTACAAATTTTAATTAATTAGACGTTAATAAATAGACGCTAATATTGTTTGTTAAATCGTAATTAACTGAAGTTAAACTCTAAAAAAATAGAGTCTCGCATAGATTCTTAAGGATATTGTATCAAATATAAAAATAAAAAAAATTAAAATAAAAAAAAATTAATGCTATTTTTTCAGATATAAGATTGTTGTATATGCAAAGTATTGTAACATTTATTACTTTTTTAGATTTCTTTGTATCTATAATAGTTATTAGTCTTTATATGTATTACGAATTGCATACTTAATATTATTAAATATAATATAAAGCTCTTTATAATATGCAAAGCATAGTCTATTAAGATTATATTAGATAACTAGATTAATAAATTAGTAAAATCAAAGATATTAATTTACTAAGACGATTAATTTAATAAATTAATAAATTATTAAGATTAAAAATATTAATATAGCAATTTAATTAATTTATTATATATATTATTTTTGAATACAACTTTTTTACAAATTGTATTTAACTTATTTTAATTTTTAACTTATTGTTATAGCTACTTAATTGCAAACTTTTGTTATTAAGTAATTGTTTATATTGTTTAAAGATATCTATAAATCTTTTTAATATTATAACTTTCTTTACTATTTTTGTAAAAAGTACTAGCGTAACACTTTAAATATTTTGAGAATATTTATATTAAATTAACGCATCTTTATTTTAAATATTAGCTTATTAATATTATATCAACAATTAATTATAAAAGACAACAAAATTAAAATTAACAAACTTAATATCTACTATAAGATTTGTATTAATTTAAAAGACTACTTTATACAAATAAATATCTATCTTATTTTCTATTTTATTCTAACAAATTAAAAGACAATTTTTATTTATATTTTTTAAAGAAAGAGTAGAATATTAATTTAAGTTAAATTTACAAAAATATTTAAAAAATAATAGCAAAAACTCTTGTATAATATTTATTAACTTCAATAACTTTAAAAAAGAACTTCGAAGAATCTTTAAAATATTTAACGAAAAACAAATTGCAAAAATAATAATTTAGCATCTAATTTAACAATTTTTTGCAATAGATTACGTAGCTAAATTTTAAAAATATATTAATTTAATTAAATAAAACAATATTATATTTATAATAATATTTCGACAAGATTTAAAAAACAATTTAAAAGACAAAATTATATATAATAAAAAAGCTTTTAACAATATGTTTAATTTATTAAAGTAGTTATTAATTTTAACAACAAACTAAAAAAAAAAGCTATAAAAAAAGATATAATCAATTTCGAAAAAGAGCAAAAAAAATTTATAAATTAATAATTAAATTTTAGTAGAGAGAATTTTGTTCTAATTAAAAATATAATAATTTTAATTCTTGTAAGTCTATATCTATAAAAAAATAAAAAATAACAAAATAACAAATTCTAAAAAACAAATTCTTTGTATAACAAATTAAATTACTTCGCAAGAGATTGTCAATTACGAAACTTAATAAATTGTCGACAAATTAATATATATATTAAAAGAAATACTTAATAATTAGAACAATATTAGAGAGCAAATTAATATAAAGACAAATACTTTTAAAACTAGATCAAACAACAATTACTATCTAATAAAGATTCTAAATAAATTATACAAAATTCTAAATAAAGTATTATTAAATAAGATAATCTAAATTTACGCAAGAAGTTAATCAAATACTTAACGAGGCTATAAGAGCAAAACAATTAAGAACGTTATATTCTTATCTAGTAATAAACTTAGACGACAAATATAATTAAAAGAATTTTCACAAATATTTAAACAATATTACGAGATATCTTAACGCTTTAGCTAAATTATCAAGAGACAAAGAAATAGATTAGATCGTAAATAAATACGAGAAAGCGCTAAGAAATAACGTTGTTAAAAAAACAATATTTTTGACAAAATCGAATAACAATTAAGCAATATTAATCTATCTAAAAAAATAATAGAACAAGCGAAAAAATACGCAATACTTAATTAAATTGTTTGCTACAACAACTTATCTTAACCTTATCTAAAAAACAAGAAAGAAATTAATTAATTTCTTAAAAAGTCAAAATTATTAATTTAGCACAAAAAGAAAACTTAGCGCAAATAGACGTTCGAAACAGAAGTCTTAGCAACAAAACATATTTTTTTTAATAAAGAGTATATTAAAGAAATACAATATGTTAGTCTAACAACAACAACTAGTCTTAATAGCATATATATAATATTTTGTTACATTAATCAAAGTTAATAAATAACAGTTTATTGCAATAATTGATTTTATAATTAAAGTTTTTATTAAGATGAAAAAGTATTCTATTTAAAAGAAGTCTAATATATACAATCTAGTAATTATAAATGAAAATTTATTACTTAATAAGAATAAAAAAGTAAACTAAGAAACAAAATTATTACTAGTAATTATTTAGCAATATTAGGAGAAATTAATCTTTAATATAATAGAAATAGTTATTTATAATATTGTTCTAAAAATGTTTTAATTGAAGCAACACAATTTAGAAATTAATTAAAATATATACGTACTTAGATTTGCACAATGTAATTACGCAATTTATATTTAATCTACGTATCAATAATGTTTAATAATAGATAAAAAATTGAATTAAGATTTTATCGTAAGTAGCAAATTTGCATTTTTGCAAAAAAACAATTTAAAAGAGTTTAATTTAACAATAATTAACAAAGATTAATTAAATTAAAAAAAAATCAAAAATCAAAAATAACAAATTTTTTAAACAATTTAGTATAACAAAGAAATTGCTAAAGTATATATTACGAATATATAATAATTATAAACATCTATTTTAAGAAAAGAAACAACAATTTTTTTTTCTAAATATTAATTGTAAAATTACAAAATTAGATTTAAATTAAACAAGCAATTTATATTTAAATTTATATATTCTCTACTTAAGAAAGAACTTAAAGTACTTTATAAATATCTAATAAAAAACAAAAAATTATTATTGGGAAATTCTAATTATAAATAGAATAGAATATTTGATTTTTTTTGTACTTAAAAAGAACGAAACTCTTTGTCTATATATTAATTACTAAAAGCTAAACAATATTACAATTTAAAATTAAAATTAATTATTTAATATTAACAAGCTTTAGAATTAACTATTAAAAACAAAATACTTTATTAAATTAAATCTACAAGAAATATACAATTGAATTAGAACAAAAATAGAGAAAAAGTAAAAGATAGCTTTTTGTATATAATACAAATTATATAAATATATAATATTATTATTTAAGTTTACAAACATTTTAACAATATATTAAGAATAATTAACAATATATTATAACAATATTTAAATCAATTTGTTACAATATATTTGAACAATATTATAATTTACTTAAGAATTTTGAAAAAATATATTAATTATGTTTTGAAAATTTTGAAAATTTTTAATCTAAAAAACTTATATTTTAAGTTAAAGAAATACGAATTTTATTAAAAGAAAATTAGTTTTCTAAAATTTGTTGTTAAACAATATAAAGTACGTATAAATTTTAAAAAGCTACAACAATTAAAAAATTAAAATTATTAACAAATATTAAAAAAGTATAATTATTTTTAAATTTTATAAACTACAACAAGAAGTTTATAAAATACTACTTAATTAATAAAATACTATTAACAAACTTTACAAAAAAAAATACATTATAAATTTATAAATTTATAAAAGAGAAACTATTCTAGAATCTTAAATAAGAATGTTTAGAAAAATTAATATTATAAATATACAATTTACGATTATTAAATAAGATTAAAATTAATATATTAAAATTGATTATTAATAATATATTTTTCGAAAACAACTTTTGTTAATTAGACAATATTATAATATTTACAATAAGAAGTTCTTTGCGATTATAATCTTCTTAAAGTTATAAAAAATATATATTAAAAAATTGTTAAAATTTACAATTCTAATAAATTATAAGAATTTTATATATTTTATATATTTTATTATTATTAAATAGCTTAATAGAAAATAAGTATAATAATTAAAAAGATTTAAATAATACAAGTTTAAAATATAGTATATTGTAAACAAAAATTATAACAAAGTAAACGCACTTAATAATAAAAAAATTATATAAAAACAAAAAAATTGTTTAATTATAATATATTTAAGATTAACAAAAACAAATTATTATTAGTAAATAAATACAAACTAAATACTATATTACAAATACTTTAAAATAAAATAAAAGAATTTCTAATAAAAAAAGGAAAACTCTAGATGTTTATTAACAAAATTGACAAATATATAAAAAAGTATTATAGTAAATTATTACAAAATTATCTAAAAGTAATTAAAACTCTTTAACTCTTACATTAGTATTATTAGTTTTTATAAATAAGACAAATTGTTTAAATATATATTAAACAATATCTTAATTATTAGTAAAACAAACATAATATATGTATAATATATTAACAAAAGTTGTTGTAAAAGTAGATATTAAAAATTAAGCTTATTTAATTTTAAATACTATTTTATTTGTAAATAATTGTTTAGCATAAATTTAAAAAGAGAAAGATCGCAAGTTAATAAGAAAAATCTTCTTATATATTGTGTAATCGTAACTTTTCTATATTTATTTTGCGTTTATTGCTAAACAAGAAGCTTTTTACAAGATTTAAACAATTGCTTTCGACGATTTTTAATATCTTTAATAAGACAAGATATATAAAATTTCAAATTTTTGCAAACTTAAGTTTTATCGATTGCGTTATTACATTTTTAGCAAAGAGATATTTTATAAGATTAGAAGAAGTTGCGTTGTTAATTATCGCTTTAAATAATCTATAATCTTTTTGTTAGTGTTAATTTTAATAAGAGATTAAGTCAAAATCAATATGTATTTTATTTCTCTTATTAGAATATTAATATTTATAATAGTAAAATAGATTCGAACAAGATTTGAAAAGTAAAAATTAACATAAATATTAAAAAGAGAAAGAAAACTTTAATTTTTTTTTTAATTTTACAATCTCGTTTTTCTATTGACGTTTTCTTCGATATTGATATAAATAGAATAGACAAAAATGCTAATTCTAATTTTGGTTTAAATTTCGAATTAACAATAGCAAGAAGAACTTTAATTAACGCATTTATCTCTTTTTTGTTCTTCTTATTATTGCTATAAAAGTCTTTTTTATTTATTTTAATTGCATTGTTCTCTATTTGCGCTTCTTTCTCTTTATTTAAAAAGTTGTAAATAACTTTTTTAAATATATCGAAAAAGATTTTTTTAAACATATTAAGAAAAGTTTTTTTAAACGTATTAGAAAGATCTTTCTTAGATACATTATATATTAAAATAGTCTTAAGTTTCTTAAACGTTTTTTGTTCTAGTAGAATAGCGCATTTTATTAGATCTTAATGGATTTTTCTAGTATTTAAGATTATTGCATGTAATTTATTTAGATCTATATAATATTAATTGTTAACTAAGATTTTAAAACAAACAATAATATTTAATATCTTAATAATAATTTAAAGTAAAAAGATATTATTCTCTTTTTTTTTAATAGATTGTAGATAACTAAGTCGAAATTAACTTATTGTAGTATAAATACGTAATATAAGCGAAACTAGAATCGATACTTAATAAGATTTCGACAATAATTATAAATAAATATAGTAGATAAAACTATAAATTCGAAATTATTTTAAAAAATATTAAAAGTTTTAAAAAACTTCAAAATATACAAAGTTGCTCTTTTTACTAAATATAGTTATTATTAGAAAGCTTTATAATATTTGTTTTAAATTGCGCTATTTACAATAAAATGCGTTGTATGCTTTGCTATATATAAAATTTAAAATCGAACAAAGTTTAACAATAGCAAGTAATTAAAGTTTAATACTTTTGTTGCGCAAGTAAATTTATCGATACTCTTTTACAAATAATTTTGTATACTCTTTTTGATTTTTTGATTTTTTGTACTTTTTGTTTTTGTTTACTATATTGAACTTTGAATTGTTTCTACTCTTTAATTTAAAACAAAAGCAAAATTAATATTCTATAATAATATTGTATCGAACAAATCTGTTATTGTTAATTTGCTAAAATATATCTTCAATTAATTCAATAACAAAAACATATATAGAGATTAATTTTCTATTAATTTCTAAATCTATTATATCGCGATTTAACTGTCTAATAGACTTGAAAAAAGCTTTTACAACAATCTTTAACTTTGTTCTATAAAATTCTAAAGTAAAAGTAAATACGTTAGCTATTTTTTGTCGCTTCTTATAGACCAAACACGCTAAAATTAGATAGAAAGCTTTTGATACGTAATATATATTTCGATATATATTGAAGTTGTTAATAAATAAAAAATACAATAGAAATATATGCAAAATTATAGAGAATTGTTCAATGTATTAACAATCGAAATATGTTATCTTTAGCTTAACTTAAATAAACTATAAATAACGCAATAATTTAGTTATAAATAATACATAAAATATTTGTTAAATAAAGTAATTTTTCTTTATATATAACTTTAGTTTATTATTTTTGTTGTAGTTATAATTAAAAAGATATTCGACACAATTGTTAATTTAATTTACATTAACTTCAAGAAATATATTTTTAAAAATAAATAGTATATTTTTAATATAAATTAAGTTAATATTTTATAGTATTAAATATTAATTGTTTGTTATAGCTTATATAGTAACTACAATGTTATTTATTATATCTACATTGTTGCAATAATCTTAATCTATAAAAATTATTTTATCTATAATATATAAGCTTGATTTAAGAGAACTTATAATTAAAAAATACAATATTCTTAAATATAAAAAGATAATTCTTTTAACTATAGCAAATATTTTTAAATACTAATCGAATAAACAAATTTTATATTTAAGAATATTAAAACTTTGTAAATTTGTCGATATATATAGTTATTCTAAAATGCATCTTTTTGCAAAACTTAATCGCAAAGAGTATATTATATATTAGATTAATAAAATTATATTAATATTATTAAAAAACACAATAAATAACTTATTATTGCGTTTAACTCTTTTGTTAAACAACAAATAAAGATTGCTTCTTAATAATATTTAGTAAAGTCTTTTTTATTAATTGCAATAATAATATTTGTCGACATATTTAACGTTTCAAAGTATCTAGCTTCAATAGTAATAAATATATAGAATTAATATTCTTCTTATTTAAAAAAGATTTTCTTTATTTTAACAAAATAAATTTTTTTTTTAAGTTTTATATATTTTGTTTGTAAATCTTTATATCTTTTAAAGTAAAGATTTAATATTATATGTAATAGCAACAATATTATACTCTTTTTTTTTTGTTATTTCAATAAATTGACCGTCGGGTCGGGTTTCGATTCCAACTTTTGGAATCGACCCGATTCGTCGATTTTAACCCTAGAAATCAACTCGAAACCCAAGTCGATTTCTAATATTTTAAACACAAATTAATACGACTCAAGTCGGTTTTCGATTCCAATATTAGGAATTGAATCGAATCGCCAAGAAATCGAAAATTGCGTCATTATACCAAGAATTACTATTTTCAGAATCAAATTTTAAATTTTAGTTTCTTAGACAAATTCTATGAATTTTGAATAATTATTAATTAATTGTAGAAAATAATAATCCATTACTATAATACATTATCTATATCTATAAGTGTTATAGATGCTATTTAATTTTTAAATACTAAAAAATCAATATTAATGCATAATTTGCATCTATAGACCTATAGATGCTATTTAAATTTTTAAATATTTAAAAAAACACATTAATGCATAATTCGCATCTATAGATCTATAGATAATATTTATTAATTAAATAATAAATAAATAATATTAATGCGTAATTTACATCTATAGACGTTATAGATACTATTTATTAGTTAATTATTTATTTATTTAATTAATAGTCTTGGCGATTCGAATCGATTTTTTCGAGTCGAATTTCGTTCCAACCCTAGGAATCGAATCGAATTATCGATTCCGACCCTAGGAATCGAACCGACTTTTCGATTTCAACTTTTGGAACCAACTCGATCCGAACTCGATGACCCGACCCGACGCGATCAGTCTATATTCTACAATTTTATAAAAAGATATCTTAAAGAATAATTAAAATCGACAATTCAATAAGAAGAATTTATATAAATGCGATACAAATATAAATATTAGAATAGCAAAAAGAAAGATAAATATAATAGACTTGTTATTATTTTTGTTTTTGCTCTTAATGTTAACATAATATTTTCGAAAAGTAAAAAATTAAGAGTCTTAAAAAAACATCGTAGTTATTATTGCTTTACAATATAAAACAAATTAGTTTTAATTTTAGTATTAAAGAGATACTTATAATAAAAAGATTGTTGTTAATTGTAAACAATTTAATTAATTGCGTAGAATTGTTTATATTAGTATAATTTAATATAAGTTTATTTGTATTAATATCTTTGTTATATTTGCGTTTGTTATTACTTGTTCGAACATCAATATTATTCTTTATATATAGTAGTACTTTACTTTAATTAAGAAAGTTTTTTCGTATCTTAATATTATAATTATTAAAGTTGTTTTTTAAGTTATAGTTAATATAATTTTAATAAAACAAATTAGTTTTGCTATTATAGTTTGTTTCAAACACATAGTTAATATTCTCTTAACTTTTTTATTAATTATCGAGTATAAATATATTATATTTTAATTTCTCTTTATTTATATCTTAAATTTAACAAACAAGTAAAAATAAGTAAGATACAGGTTTTTAAACAATAGTTGCAAGAAAGGTTTTTTTTCTTTATTAAATTTTTAATTAATAACATTTAGAAGATTAAATTTGCATAATTTAATTATTATTAAAAAATAAAAAATATTCAAAGTTGTTTTTGTAATAACAAAAAAATTAGACTACAATTGTAGCGTTTTTAGAAAATATACGTATTTTGGTTTCTTAATATATTTACAAACAAAATAAACAATAAAAGACTTTTACAATTAATTAAAAAGATATATAATTATACTAAATACTTAAAGACAAATTAATCTATATTAGCTTCTAAAATATATTGTAGTTTATAATTGTTTTTTTAATATATCTTGTTATCTTTTAAAACAACTTCTAGAGTATTAAATTTAATATTTTGTATAATTTAACTTTAAAATTTTGTTTATTACAACAACATTTTTTATACTTAGAGTCTTTTTTAATTGTTGCAATTTAAAAATTCTAAAATTCTCTTTTTTGTTTAAACGAATTTTATTGTTTAACTAAAAATTTGTATAATTTTATAAATATTTAAAGAAATAGAAAAAAAGAAGTGCAAAAAACAATAATTGCGATAGTTAAATGTTTAAACTTATATATTGCTAAATTAGGGAATATTATTATAGTATTTTGCTCTAATTTTTCTAATTTCGAAATTTTATTACTTTGTATTTGATTTAAATTTTATAACTTCTGTTTTTTTCTTTGTAGTTTTGTAATCTTTATTATTAATTAAATTATCTTTTTTTCGATATAAATTGTGCGTTTGTAAAAGACTTTCTCGATTTTATTGTAAAAGTTAAAGAATATATATAAAATATATAATATATAGTATTTGTTCAAAAGAGTATAAAAGATTAAGATAAAGTTTAGAATTCTAGTAGCAATAAAATATAATAATAAAAATAAGAGCAAAACAATCGAAAATTTATAAAAGTAAGAATTATATTTTAACGATTTATAAATTTATCTTTTTATTATTTGTTAAGATTAACGCTAGATTACACAACAAAGTAGTTACGAGATAAAAATTTAATAAATTGAGTTGCTAAATACTTAAAAAAAATCTCTTATATTGTAATTTCTTTGTTTATAAATATCTTTTATAGACTTCTTTTTATTTAAGATTAACTGTTAAAAACTTTTCATTTTTGTCTATTTTAGCTAGCGAATAGACAATAAAAAATAGCAATATTAAATTAATAATATAGTTATAAACTATCGACTTTAATTTATTATAGTCGAAAAAATTGTATAAAAAATTCGAAGTTTTAAAAAGAAAGTTGTTGTAAAAAGAGAACTATTAATAAAAGAGAATCGCTAATAAAAGAAGAGAGACTAGTAAAAAAAGAATCTACTAATAAAAAGAGATTGCTAATAAAAGAAACAAGAAACTAATAAAAGAGACAAGCTATTAATAGAAAGAAATTGCTAATAAAAGAGGCGAAGAGCTACTAGAAGAGAGAGAAACTACTAATAAAGATAAGAGACTATTGATAGAAAGAGAGTCAAATTGCACTAATGCAAGAACATATTTTGTAAACTATAATATAATTAGTAATACTATAGCTATAAAAGACTTTCTTAGATCTATTTATTAAAAAAAAAGAACATTTTTTCTTTAACGCAAAAGAAAAACTTTAAAAAACTTCTTCAATAAAAGAAATTCTAATTTAAAAAATATTAAAATAATTGAATTATTTACTTTTAGTAATTTGTTATTGTATCAAATCTATTTTTCTATTTTTATAATATTTTTCTTTTAATTGTCTCTAATTAAGTCTTAATTAAAATAAACAAATATTTTTAATATAATCTTTTCTATATTTCTTATAATTTTAATATTGTTATAAATTTTTAGACTAAAGTACTCTTTTAGAACAATATAAAAATAGAGATTGTTTAATTGCAATTAACAACTAATCTTTTAATTTGTATTTAACTTGCTTAATAAATTTTTGAAAAAGTAACAATTTTAACTACTTTTTTGAAAATAATATCTTTTTTTGCTTAATTTAAATGTTGTAATTATAATTATAGTTTTCTCTATATCTTTGTTAAATTTTTGCTAAAATTTGTTTTGTTAACTTTAATTTATTTGAGAATATATTATTACTATATTAATCTATAATGTAATCTTAAAAATTGCGTAGAAATAAAATATAATTGCTAACGTTATATACTAAATTATTTTTTTCTTTTTGTTTAAAGAGCAATAGCTTTAAAAACAATTTAAACAATAACAAAAACAAAAACAAAAACAAACATTGTTAAAATTACAATAATTCAAAAGATAATTAAAAGAAGTTTAAATTTAAAAAGAATAAAAACAAATTTAAACTTAAATTTAATAAAAACAAAAATAAGAATAGCAACAATAAAGAGTACAAAACTATTAAAACAATAATTTAAAAATATTATTTTGTTTTTGTTATTATAACAATTTTGTTTGCAATATTTAAATTATTTGTTTCTATAACTATAATATTAACTCTTATTATTAATTGTTTTTTGCGCAAATAGATCTTTAATACAAAATACTTGCAATACATATTTGAAAACTTTAGTATTCTTGTATTTTATTTCAAAATATTTTAACAATTAATTAAGAATATAGAAAATAATTTATTTGCTATAAATATTAAAATTATTTGTTTATTTGTTAGATACAAAGATCAAATAGCTTATTATATTACAATTTACAATATATAATATATATTTAACTGTTTTTATAATTTGATTTTCTATATTTAATTAAAAAATATTAATATTGTTTAAAAAATTATTAGTTATAACTTTTTTATTAATATTTAGCAAACTCGAGCAATTAAAGATTTCGATTTTTATTTTTTAGATTTAAAAATATTTATTGTACTCTTTATTGTTGCTATTGCTCTATTAGCAATTAGCAAAAATACAATAACTACTATATAGCTAGATCTTCGAATATTTCGACGATTTGACGCTAGTTATACTACAATAGAACAACAATAAAAACGTAGTTGTTCTCTAGTTAAATATCGATTAAACAACGATAATTCTATTGTTTTTCCTTCGTAATTGTGATTTTTGGACAATTGAACCACAATTAAATTACGATTAAATCACAATTAAATTATTATTGAACTACAATTAAACTACGATTGCGTTTAGATTTTTTGAAAGATACTTGATTTTAGTTTGTTAAAAAGCGATAAATTAATAGTTGAATAACAATTCAACTATTGATTAAACAATTGTTGAATGCACTAACAATTATTAATTGCTACAAAATCGTAGAAGGTTTTGCAACGATTAATAGCTAAAGATTAGATTAATAGATAGAAAATCAATTGAGCAACAATTAACAACTAGAGATTAGATTAATAGATAAGAAACTAGTTGTGCAACAATTAAAAAATAAAATTGTATTTAATAATTTTAGTTAACAACTATAAGTATTATTGTTGTTGAACTCTTGTTGCGAAAGACTTCTTATTATTATTGCGAGAGTCTTTCTTGTTGTATGCTTATAATTTCTCTTAGATACACTAATTTGTCGCAAAAGTCTTTTGTATTATTTGTAATTTTGTTATTTATTTGCTTATATAATGTTTGAAGTTTTTCGCTATATTGTCTCTTATAGATATGCTATACTTCAATTATATTTTAGCAAATATTAATTTGTGTTCTTTGTTGTTTGCTAGTCTAGCTTGTAAAAAGCGTCGATAATATATATGTTGTTCAAAATAAGAGCGAGAAGTTCGTAGATATATTGTGCAAGAATTTGTCAATATACAAGAAAATTTAAAACAAGATTGTGCAAAGAGTTGTGCAAAGAATTTTTATTCTTATATATCTACTATATAATGTTTATTATAACAAAGACGTACTTTAAACAATAATATAGATGCGAGAAGCATTAACTCAAACGATTCTTTCTAGCTTCAATTATTATATAGTTTCTTATATTGTATACGCGTCGATTGTTATCTCTAATACGTATTAGTTTAACTATAATTATAAAAAACGCATTTAAAATATTAATTTATTAGTAAAGATAATCTTGTTGTATTACTTAAAGCGTTTGAAGTCTAAATTGACAACTTGTTTATTATAATCTTGTATATAGATATTTAGTAATTTTTGAATAAAGAAATGCTAAAGCGAAAGTCTTAATAGATTCGATTTTGCGTCTATAACAAACGCGTCAAAGAGTCTAAAGTCGATTAAGAACAATTAGATTTATCGATATAAATTATTACAAACTATTGTATAAATTTCGTTTATATTCTTGTCGATTGTTTGCTCGCTTAATAATAGAAAGCTTTTTATTAATAATAAACAACAATTCTAAAGCAATATTAAAGTCTTTATTAATTTTAAGTATATCTCTCAAGATCTAGCAAAATCAAGACACATAAACTAGTTTATAATATTATGCGCAAAAAGATAACTTATAAGATTTGATAATACTACGTAATCTATTATAGTTTTAAAGAATCTAAAAAGCGTGTTAGTCAATATAGACTTATTTAAATATTACTTATATATGTTTTATCTTATATATTAGAACGTTTATATTTATAATTATAATATACTCGCGCGTTATATTAACAATGTAAAGATTGACATACACATTAAATAATGCGAGAAGTTTTTAAAATTTATTATTTTTAAATTTATAATCTCTTTTCTTCTTAGTATTTGCGAAAAACTTCGATAATTGCGCATATTCTTAAAGTAGTAAAACATTGTTCTTAAAATTCTTAAGTTTACTATTAATAATATTAGAAAGTATATTTTTTAAAATTTTATTCTTCTTATTTGTTTTGTTAGCGTCGTTTATATTGTTATTATTGTTGCGAAAAACTTTTTCAAAAATTTCTTCAAAATCTTTCGCAATATCTTTCGCAAAATCTATAATATACTAAATAAAAATCTAATATATTTGTCGATTTGCTACTATTATATAATATAGATTTTTTAAATAGATGTATTGTTAACTTTTTATTAACGTGTTAATTTTCGCTATTGTATTAAAGATCTTAATAATTTTGCGCATATTAATATTATTTTTAGATATAAGTCTAGAAGTCTTTTGTATATATTTCATATTAAATCAAATACTTGTAGTATAAAAACGCAAAATAAGAGAAATTAACAAAGAAGTTTGTTCGAACTCTAATAGAAATCAAAATTAAATATAAAATATAAAAGATTGTATGCGAGATTAACTTAAAGAAAAGCGAAAATACTAAAATATTTTAATATAAAATTGATCTCTCTTTTTGTTAAATATTGTAATAATTAATAAGCTTTAAAGAATTTTATTTAATTCTTGTTATTTAAAATAAAATGCGTTGTAAGTTTAAAACAATATTAAATCGAATAAAAGAATTAAACGCTAAATTATTAAGATATCAATCTTGATTTTTATTTTTTGCAAATAGATTGTTTTGTTTTTATTAATTAAGTCTTTTGCGTACTCTTTTCAATTAATAGCTTTTCGATAATATTTTTTATTGTTAACAACGTTAAATTCTAAATCTTTTTATTTCTTTTTAAGATAGTAGTAAATTTAATAGTCTATTTGTGCAAAGTAGTAAGAAAATTCTTTGTTATAAGTTTATTGTAACATATTGTCGAACAAAATTATTTTAAAAGCGCAAACAAATATAGTTTTTCTATTAATAGTAAAATCGATTTCTCTATTTAAATTTTGTATAGACTTGAAGATAAATTTTATTATATTTTTAATTTTAACTTTGTAAAATTCTAATATAAAAGTAAAGACGTTTGCTATTTTATATTGTTTCTTGTAAATCAAAGCGACAAACATAAAATAAAATATCTTAAAAAAACGATAGTTATTTCGATAAATCTTAAAATCGTCTATAAAAAGAAAATAAAAAAATAACAAATAAAATTTGCCAAAGACTTTAAAAAGTTTTTCGCGATTATAATAATTTATTTTAAGTTTATTTCGAGTTTAATAAAGTTAACGTATAGATTAAATAGTAAAAGATTTTATATTTAAAACGCGTCGAATATAGTTCTCTTCAATAGATATAAAATTGTTGTTCTTTTTATCGAAATCTCTATCGATATAAACGCAAAAATGCTTGTTAATCAAAGTAAAAAATATATTGAGTTCGTAATTCTCAATAATAAAGAGTTTGTTGTTTTTAACAATAAAATTTTTATCGAAGTTCTTCAAAAGAAAATAAATATTGTCTATAACAATTTAAAGTTCGAAAATTATTTTATTTTGTTTTTTAAATTCGATACTTTCTCTTTTATAGTTTTTGTTAATAAAGATAACGCAATTATATTAATACGTAAAGTTTGTATTTAATTTAATCTTTAAAATATTTTTAAAAATTATAATTTTGCGCTTTAAGATATAATAGACATCTTTAGAGATAAATCTAATAGAAGAATTTCAAGATTTTACATATTAAAGCTTAATAAGTTTGTCGATTTAATATACTATATCGAAGTGCATCTTAATTAGCAATTTGATAATAAATAGAATTGTTTATATAAAATTAAAAAACTTATATTAGTATTGTTATGTTAAACGTTTAACTCGTTCTTTTTGTTGTCGACTCTTTAGTTTTTTGACAAAAGAAAATAATTTCTCTATTATAATCTTAATTGCTTTTCGCATTAATTGCAAAAGAAATATATATTATCGAATTTAACGCTTTAATATATTAAGCTTTTTTGAAAAAATATATGTAAAATTGTTAACTTTAATAAGAGTATTATTTTTTGCGAAAAACTTTAATATTTAAAGAATCTCTTTAAGTCTAATATAGTTAACTCGAAAATTATTTAATTTCTCGAATTATAAATCAAACATCAAATAAAGTAATAGTAATATAATGTTTTTTCTTTCTTGTTTCTTTAAAATCTTTTTTTTCGAATTGTTCAACAATATAGATAAGATAATTTTAATAGACAAATAATATAATAAAAAGCAAAAATAAGAATTTACAACAAAGACGAACGTTGTAAAAGATTTCTTTTTGCTTTCGCTTTTGTTTTCTAAATTTTTTATATATTAATGTAGAATAAAACTTTGAATTTCTTGAAAAATATTGTAATTATTACTTTAAACTAATTAGCAAATGTTTGAAATACAAGATTGCACTTATTAGAAAAAGTTTTAACAACTTAGTTTTAATTTTAACTTTCAATTTATATTTTATCTTCAATAATATATCTATCTTCAATAGTATTTTTTGCTTTATTTTCGTTAATAAATTCTTATTAATATGCATTAAATTCTCTTTATTATTGCTAATTTCTATTATTTTTAAATCTTGTGCGATATTACGTTTTGTTATACTTCTATCTTTATTACTATTGCGAAAAACTTCTTCTTTAATTATTTTATTATTGGAATTGCTATTGTTGAAAACTTCTCTTTTAGTTATACTAGTATCTTGATTGTTGCTACAAAAGACTTTTGATTTGTGCGAAGATTTAAATATTTAATAAGTAAAGTCTTTCGCATAGTTCTTTGTATAGTCTTTCTCTAAATTGTCTATTAATTTTTTTGCAAAACAAGCTTTCTTTTTATTGTTTTGTATTGTAGATATCTTATTAAAAAATCGAATCAATAGAGAGAATTGTAAGTTGTAGAAAAATCGACTAGTAAAATAATATTAAAAAGCGAGTAATTATCGAATTAAGAAGTGTTAAAAACAAAAATAAGATTATCTATAATATATGTGAGTTTTGTCAATACATTAATATAGCAACGACGTAATATTCGAGATACTATAATAATAACTTTGATTTTTAATAATTAATAAAGACAAAGAAAGTAAACAAAATTGTCGATCTTATAAAGAAAACTACAATAGCTAGAAATTACTTTTTATTGCATTAATTCGTTAAAGTTATTAATTTATTAATTTAGCTAGATTGAGACACATAATTTGAATTGTAGCTTTCAAAAGTTCTATACTAACGTCTATAAATAACTTCGCCTATATAACTATCGCAAATAATAATTGATTAGTTTTTTCAAATTATTCTTTCTTTTTCTTTAGCGCTCAATTTACTTTTGTCGAAAGTTTCAATTATTATTATATATTATGCATATCTTCTTATATAATGTTTGCAATAGATATGTCGCAAAAGACTTTTACAATCTTAAATTAAAAGATTAATTAAATTGAATTAATAGCTATTATGTTGCACAACAATAGCAAACACTTACTTCGATTTTTTATATCTATTAAATTTTTTTTTTTTTTGCTCTTAATATAATTCTCTTAATAATTGTTTCTACTTTTAGTATATTAGAAATTTTATTCGATACAAAAACGATATCTTTTAGTTAAATTAATTTTGATTTTTGTTAAATTTAATCTTTAATATTAATAGTTATATTTAAATCTTCGATCTTTAAATTTTCAAATATTGAGCGATTAAATAAAGTTATTATCTCTAAAATAACTTTGTTTATAATTCGATAAAACTTTGCATTTAAGAAAATATTATACAAATAATATTCGAAAACATAAATAATTGTTGCAAAATTGTTTACTTGTCGAAATCGATAAATATATTAATTTTTAATTAAGATATTGTAGTATAACTCTAGAAAATATACTTATTAATATAGAGATTGCAAATTTAATTTAATTAAGTCGAAATTATATACAAAAACTAAAATCATTTTTGCGATTAAATTTTTTATAAAGATTTAAATAACTTGTTTTTGCTCAACTTTTGTTTAATACAAAGCGAGAAAAATAGTATTAATATTAACAAGTTAAAGAAATATATATATATAAAGTGCGATTTTAGAAAACTAGCAAAAGACATCTATTTTTTCTTAATTACAAACAATCTGTAAAATAAAAGATTAATAAAGTATCTATTAAAGACTTTAAAATACGACTTTGTTAAAGACTTTATATAGTATTAAGATACGTCGAAGTCTTTTACAATATCTTTTGCAATAAAAGTTTTTTGCAACAAAAGATACTTATTTAACTACGAAAATTGCGCAATAGTATTTGTATCTTTAACGTTTCTTTTAGTATTCTCTTTAGTATAGTTAATTAAATCTCTAGTATTAACTTTGTCGAACGCAATTTATTAAATTATTCTATATAGTAATTGTTCTTAGTAGAGACTATTTTAATATTATTAACTTTAAGTTTGTTTGTTTTGTTAATTACTAACAATTAATTTTACAATATAAGTATAATTAATTTTCGAATTATACTAAATATAATTTTCTTTTTTTTTTGATTTCTTAAGAACGAAAGTAAGCAACTTTTTAATAAATGCATTCTTAAGTTGTTAATGTTTGATTTTTTTATTTAATAAATAATTGCAATAAACAAATATAGCTTAAATCTTTAATAGACAATTATCAATTACTTTCTTAATTTTGAAAGAAATTATCAATAAATAAATGCGACAAATTATATATCGCTTTTATATCTAATAAATGCGATAATTTTTTTAAATATTACTTTATCGTAAGTTGTGTATCTAGTAATTGACAACGCTAAAAATAATATGTAATCGGGCAATTAAGTAATTGTTTAATAAAGAGTACAAATTAATAGTTGATTCAACTCTTATTTTCTTTAAGATCTAAGAAGTCTATTAGAATTTGCTATTAATACGCTTAATAAACAATAAAAGATCTTTAATATTGTTTAAATTGTTAAATATTAAAATTCTAGTAACTAAAATATTAAACGAAGTAGAAAGCTATTGTAGAGCATAGTTGCTATACGATGTTAAAGACTTTAAGAATTGCGTTTTGTCAACAATATTAATATTAAAACAATAGAACAAATTGTTTAATTACTTAATATCGAATTTAACAAATGCTCGATTCGCAATTGTACGAATTTAGCTATTTTTTATTTGTTATTTTTGTTAAGTCTTAGACTTGTAACAATGTCTCTATATAATAAAACTAAATATAATAATAATACTCGCTTGTTTTTTGCGATTGTCGAAGATTTTATAATTCTTAATTAAGTACTTGTTAATAGTTAACTTATTCGCTATTGATCTATATTGTCGAATATTTTTGTAATATTTTTTTACGTCGAATTGATCTAGTGCAATTAAATAGATTTGCTTAATTTATTAGCTAATAAAAGTCTTAAATACAAGTATTAGAGTTGATCGAATTATTGATTAAAATTTGTGCTACATAGTATTAAAAAAATTTTGCTTCTTTATTTGCATATATGTTAGTTTAGTATAGCGACGACATTTAGCAACGTTAAAGATTTTATTATTTGTCTAGCAATGCAAAAGATTTAAAATAAATTATAGCTACGAAAGACTTCTTTTAATAGAAGTCTTTTGCAATACAAAATAAATTAAGAGAGCTTTCTTAACAAAATTGAAGTTTTTGACAAAATAACTTATTTATAGCAAATAGATTACGACAATTTAAGTCTTATTAAAATCTATTACATTTGCCAAAATATAGTTTTAGATAATAAGATTTAATAAGAATTTGTGTATTGTTTTGATTGCAACGAGTTGTCAAAAATATATAATTTGACTTAATACTATTTCTAAAATTTAATAAATAGTTGTTTCAAATTTGCGCTATATAATTTGTAATAAAAAATAGCTTGTCTTTAAATTGTCTCTTTAATAGTTTTTATTGTTAACGAATTGCTACTATTTGTCGAACTTAATTGCGTAAGCTTTGTCGAAAAATTAAAAAATAAAATAGTTTTAATTTATCTTAATAACTACTATTCTAAATTAAGACTAAGATTTTATATTAACAATATAATAAAGATCTTGTGTTATTTACTTAATTTGTTTTTTGACTTGCAACTATTCGATCGTCTTTACAAGAGCTATATCAATTAATTAACATACTTAAAAACAATAGTTAATATTGAATTTATAATTATTGCACTTTAATTACATTTTTTGCGCGTTAATAAATTGCTAAAAGAATTTAACAATTAAGTTAAAATTGTTGTCTTTAATAATAAATAATATAAAAGACTTTTTGTTATCGAACGTTACTATAGTATTATCGACAATTGCGTCGAAATTCTTTTAAGAAAATTACAAGTTATCTTTAAGTAAAGATAAATTTGTAATAATTTTGTTTAAATTACGTATTTTAAAAATAATTGCAAAACAATTTAATAAATTTATTTTAAACTTCGACAATACAACAACAAACTAAACTTAAAAGAACAAATTAAATAATTTAAGTTGTTTTTTGAAAAACTTAGTTTTTTGCGATATTAATTTTTTAGTTGCACGCACAAAAGTCAAATAGTATTTAGCGTGCTTAATAAGAGCTTAAAACTAATCGTTAATAATTATATCTATTAATTTTTTTTTAAAGAAAAAATCTTTAGAACTTTTTGTATTGTTTTTTCGAAATTTGTAGAACAACAAAATTAGATAATTTATTTGCTATTAATTATTTCAACTTCTTAAATATTTGTTTTTAGAGAATTTATTGTTGTTCAATAATTTGCTAGCAATACGACAAGCTTCTATTAAATTAATATTTATTTTATGTTGATACAAAATGCTTTTGTTGTTTGTTTCTTTCTAAGCAAATTAGATTTACTTTTCGATATATTTTATAAAGTAAAAAAGAAAGCGCTTATAAAAGTCGATTATATAGACTTTTATTTTTTCAATATTAATAAAATCTAGAGTTTTTCGTAGTTTCTTGAGATAACGTTATGCGATAACTAGATTACAAATATCAATTAATTGATAAATTATATTAAAGATACTTAAGAGTATATAAAATATAAATTTGCGCTACAAAAGACTATTAGTACTATAGACTTTGCAAAAGACTTTTGTTGTATTTACTATAAATTAAAAGTAAAGTCTTTCGCACAATAATTTAAGTAATAAATAAACAAAAATAAGAATTTTTTAATACAAAAGATAAAAGAGTCTTTTGCAAAGCGCTCTAAATTGTTAAGATAACTTAGTACGTAAATTAGTATATTTGAGATTTAAAGTAAAAAGACTCAAGTTCTAAGTTACTTACTTCAAGAATTTTTATATTAATTTAATAATAAAGAACTTGAAGCAAGTTGTTATTAGAAAGATAAGATACAAGTAATTGAGAAAATTATAATGTTAAAAGTAAAGAGACTATAATAAATATAAAGATAATAAGTTGAAACTCGACATCGCAATAAATAATGCAAATAAATTTATCAATTTTAAATAAAAAGTTATTAAAAAGTTTTATTGTATTATTTGTCTATTTTACTCTCTTAATCTATAGATAATTTAAAGTATTTCTTATATATAACAAGTTTAATTGAAACGACATATTTATACAATATTTATATTGCACCAAAATCTCTAGTTATAGCATTTAAACGTTCTTTCTTAAGCTCTCTTAACTTTCTTTAGATACTAGAAATCTATATATCGAAACGTTAAAAATTAGAACTTATTATATTCGCTTATCTTTCTTTTGTTAATAGAATCTTCTTATTTTATATTTATATTTCTTCTACTCTTACTAAGAGCTTTAAATAGCTTTGACGTTCTTCTATATCTCTTGCGTCTATTTCGAGCTTAATAAGATAAGTTGTAAAAAGCTTTTATTGCGAAAGACTTGCACTACAAAAGACTTGCATCGCAAAAAACTTATATCGCGAAAAACTTTAACGCAAAAAACTTTTGCATGCACAAATATCTTGAAGTCTTTTGCAAAAATACACAATTAATTGTATATATTATTAGATTATTAGATATCTTTGACGTCGAAACTCAAATTAAAGCAAACAATATTGTTGACGCATCTTATTTGACGCAACTTTTTTTTTTTTTTTTTTTTTTTTGCGTTGCGTTTGTTACTTTAGTCTTGTCTTATATTGACAATAAGAAAGAGAGAGCTAATTTGAGAAAAAAAATCAAAGAATTGAAGAAAAAGATTAAGAACAAAAAGAGAAAGATAGCAAATTTAACAACGAAGCTAAAAAAATAAAAGTAGCGAAACGTTTTTGAGATACTAATAGACAAGTAGATTGAATCATAGTTTAGAATTGCTATATTAGCAAAAAGAGATCGAATATAATAGCTTGTTTTTACAATATTAATAATGCAAAATAATCTAATCGACGTCTTGAAAGAAGCGAGATTAAGATAATATTGCTTTTGTTAATAATAATATTAATCTTCTACTTATTATCTATATTGTTTTAATGTAAAATCGTCGACTACAATGTTGTTTGCTAGATAAGTTACTTAAATTTTGAATAGAATGTAATACTAAATGTTGCAACTCTTGCGCTAGTAAAGATAGTCAATCGAGTCAAAATAATATTGCGCGAAAAGCTTTTTTTTAAAGACTATTCAAGATATTATTAAAGCGACGTAGCATTATATTTGATTATATATTAAGTAAAATTAATCTAAGATTATTAAAAGATAAATTAGTATTAACGACTTCAAGTTATAAGCGTTAACGAAAAAGAAATAAAAATAAAGACTTTAATAACAACGTTAAAAACTTGTCTTCGAATTATAAAGTTCTCAAAAGATAAATTATAAATAATTTATCTATTTTTGTAGCAATAATTATCTAACAATAAAATTAAGTTAATATATTTACTATTAAATAGAACGCATAATTGCGAGAAACTTTAAATAACGAAATTTTGTTTAATTAAGAAGACTATTTCGAAGTCTTCTATAATAGCTAAAGTTTTTAAAGTAGTTAAAGCAATTAAAGTTTTCAAAGCACTCAAAGTCTTTATTAACGATATCTAGAAAGTTGTCAACAACAATAGCAAAATTTCGAAAAAGACTTCTTTAATACTAAATATTTTTCGACTTATGTAGAACTTTAAACAAATTAATAAAAAAAAAAGAAGAACTTAATAATAAAATATATATATATTAATAAAAATAAAAATAATTAGACGAAAGCGAAAACATTTTAAAAAATATATTTCAATCTAGTGTTAAAGTTTTTTATAACTTCTTGAAACTTAAAGTCTTTTCTATTGTTTCGTTTCTTAATACTTAAGACGATATTTTATGCGTCGAAGTTTATTGCAAGAGCTAATAACGCGAAGCAATCTATAGCGAAGAATAATATCGCAAAGTTTGCTATTGCAAAACTTGTTATCGCAAAGTCTATTACAATAAAGCTTGCTATTGCAAAGCTTGTTATCGCAAAGTTTGTTATTGCAAAACATACTACATAAAAGTCTTTCGCAATAATTGCTCGATTATTAAATAACTTTTACGATAATATTATATTTAATACAAAGAACTTATTTTGTAATCGAACGACTTTTATATTTACTTTAATATTTAATAGTTACAATATTAATTAAAGTTAAAACAATAAGAAGCTACAAAATAAAATAGTACAAATAAATATAATTATTGTTTTTAAGAGTAAAGTTTTCGACAAACTTAATACTATAATTTGTCGATACTATTTTACATATTTGGATAAAAATAATAAGAACAAATTTGTTTATATTATTTTCTCTAATTTTAAAATAAACAATTCTCTCTACTTAAAAGCAATAAAAAATATAGAAAAAAACTTCAAACAATAGAAAATTAACATTCTAAAAACAACAATTAAATTTTTGCGAATTTGAATTTTTTTCAATAAACAAATCGACTTGTTATTAAGATTGCATATTTACAAGAAGCTTAAAAACAAATTGTTCAAACAATTTTAATACAATTAATTAGAAAAGATATTTTTGTTTAAACTATATATTGTTAATTTCGACAATATAAGTCGAAGAGAACACAAATTTCTTTGTTGTAAATTGAACAAACTTTATTGTAGTATTAATTAATTTTATTTTGTAAATTTCTTTATTTAACTAGTAATTCTACAACGTTTAATAAATTTGACAAAAACTTTATTAAAGAACTCTATCTTTATAAAGTATACAAAAGATTATTTGCTCAATATCTACAATAGTCTATATAACAAGAATAATTTTTGCAATCAAAATATAAATTAATATTTAAAGCGCACAATATTATATTAAACTTAAAGCAAGAAAAAGATTCTTATAAATCTTAATTTCGACTTCGATATTTTTTTAACTAATAACAATATAACAAATAACAAAAATTAATAATAGCGAAGATATATATATATAATAACTACAATATTTACACGAAATATATAGCATTATATAATATATAATTAGATATTTTGCGAAAAACTTTCTCGATTTTTTAATACAATATAATATATTACAATGTTTTATTTCTCTTTGCGAAGACTTTAGCAATAACTTTATTTGCTTTATTATATTCTTAACTACAATAATAACTTAATATATATAATTTAGAACTATACATTAATGTCTTGTATAACATTTTGAAAAACGTTCTTTTGTCGAAGTCTTTTGTTGTTGCTCTTTGTCGAAATCTTTTGTTGTTGCTCTTTGTCGAAGTTTTTTGTCGTTGCTTTTTGTCGAAGTCTTTTGTCGTTATTCTTTGTCGAAGTTTTTTGTTGTTATCTTGCGTCAAAGCTCTTAGCGAAGTTTTTCGCAAAGACATTTGTTGTCGATCAATCGATCGTTATTTAACAAAGAGTAGATTAATTAATTATTGAACAATTGTTGAACAATCGTTGAGCAATTGTTATACAATCGACTCTTCTCTTATTAATTGTTATTTAACAAAGAGTAAGTTGATTAATCGTTATTTAATCGAATCTTCTTCTTGATCAATCGTTATTTAACAAAGAGTAAGTTAATTAATCGTTATTTAATCGAGTCTTCTTCTTGATCAATCGCTATTCAATTTACTCGTCGTTATATAATGAACTTTTTATCGATTGAAAAGCGATTTTTCAATAGATGCTCAATCTAGAATTGTGGTTCAACTAGTATTTAATCGAAGAATAATCGTTGTACAATCGACGTTTTGTTTCTTAGAGAGTCTAGAACGTATATAATATAAACAATTTAATTATTTAAACAAATAGAATATCTATTAATTAATTTGTAAAGATATTTTTAATTTTATTAAATTATTTTCAAATAATATTTATATTTTTTGCGTATATACAAAAAACAAAACAATATTTCATTAAGTTTCTATTAGATTTAATTGCTAAAAAAAAATCTTATTTATATTAATATTATAGAATCTATATTTTTAAACAATTTCGATAGCATTTGCTATATTTATATTTAACTAAATAATAATATTAAATACTTATAAACAAAATATTTCAAAAACAAGAATAAAATTAATTTGCTAATTTTCTTTAAATACTATATTAACAAATTTAAATATAAAAATAACAAATATATTTGTATTTGCGTTAATAACAACAATAAATATATAGATAAAATCTTTTAAATTTAATGCAAAAAATAGAAAATATATATTAAACTAACAATTGTTATCTTTTTAAAAATAAATAAATATTTTAAATATTTTAATTAAATTTTAATACAAAAGATTAATATTATAATTAAAGATATTAATTTAATTATAAATATTTAATTAGAGATTATTTAAATAGTTAATTTATATTATAATATTTTTTTTGTTATTAATACTTTGTGACTTCTTTTAAAATAAATATTAAGTATCTTTATAATTATAAGCATATTTAGTATATTAATTAGTAGAAAAAAAAATTAAGAACTAAATTAAGTATTAATTAATAAATTTTTTAGAATTGTATTTTTTTTTTTTTTTTTTTTATACTTGATACAACATCTCTAAGAGTCTATACGAGATTCTATTTTTTTAGAGTTTAACTTTAGTTAATTACAATTTAACAAACAACGTTAGCGTCTATTTGTTAACGTCTAATTAATTAGAATTTACGACTTTTCTTTTTTTTGCATTACTTTGTTCTAATATTGTTCTATTAATATCTTAATATTGTCTTAATTTTGCGATAACTTTCGCGCTCTATATTGTAATATTTATATACAAATAAATTCTTCAAACAAAAATTCTATAGATTTAAGAGAGAATTTTAAATATTTTTAACAATATTGTTGTCTAAAATTGTTTTAGCAAATTAGTAAACAATATTATACGTATTATTTTTGTAATAAATCTAGCTTTATTTAGCAATTGTTTTAAGTTTATAATATTAATTTCTCTTTATATTTAAGTTTTTTCTTGTTGTTATATAAAGTATGCTAGTAATATATATTTAATAATTATTTTATTTTGTTTGTAATTATATATATTTGTTATAATATTAAAAACGCAATATTTACAAAAAAACTAATTAAACTTTATCTTGTTTATTCTTAATTAAACTAAAAAAGAGTTATATAATTTAAAACAATTTAAATATAATTGTATATATTTATATATAATAGCAAGAGTAATTTTGCGAAACTTTGTATTACTTTTGTTTTGCAATTATTTATATTATAATTTTTTTTAAATTTTGTTTTAAATAAAAGCTTTTTTAAAAACAAGTTTAATAATTATTTGCTTAACAAAAAAAAAATATTATTTATATACAATATTCGCAATCTTGTTTGCAATTTTGTTATTTTTTATATTTTTATATCTAAGTATTTAATGCAATTCAAGTATTGCTTTGCGTCGATATATTGTTTTGCAAACAATTTATACTTATTTTAATTATATTTAATTTAATATTAATCTTAATTTATTTATAATTTTAATTAACATTTAATTGTTTAAATATATTTTATAAATTTAATTTCTTAAGTTAATAAATATCTTGCAATACTTTACAAGTTTTTTTGTTACTTTTGTTAAATTTTTGAGTTTGTTATAATACGTAAACGCTACTTTAGTTTTTTCTAAATATTTATCTATATTTTAGTTAACTTCTATTAAGATTGCAATAATATTTTTATTATATTTGCTTTTATTTAAGTAAATTTTTAATAAGAATTTAAACAATTTGCGTTGTATTTCTTTTAAACTACTTTTTTGTTATAAGCAATAATTGTTATTAAAAACTTTATTTATAATATTGCAATATATAATTGTTGTCGCGTAATCGATGCAATTTCTAGCGTTACTTTTATTTATTTTCTCTTAAATTACAATAGCGTTAAACTTAACTTTAATAAACATTTTTTTCTTCTAAATATAAAATTGTTGCGTATATAAAATATTATTATATTAATAATTTTTTTTGATTCTTTAATATTTATAGTAGCTATTAATTTTTGCATTAGTTTTTTTAAATAAATATTAATAAAAAGTATATTAATTTCTATTTATAAAGTTTTCGTAAATATTGTTTTATAAATATTAATAATACAACAAAGTGTTTTTCTTTATATAGATTGTAGTTTTGCAATTACTTTTTTTTTTGTTTTTTTAATAACAATTAGAGTATATTATATTGCAATATTATATACAATTACTAGTTTTTTTATTGTTATATATTTGCGTTTTTTTGTGTTTATTAACGTATTAAATACAAAGCTTTTAATTATTAAGATTCTCTTATATTTAATTACTAGTTTTGTCTCTATTTGTTGCAAATATATTTTTTATTTTAATTTAAAATTAAACTAAATTTTTAATATTTTTATATTAGATTTAACAATTATTTTGTATTTTGTTAATATAATATTAATAATTATATCAAATCTCTTTAAAATACGTAAAAAATAAATTAGTTAATATTTTTTTTTCGCAAATTTAAAGTTGTAAATTTGTATCTATTTTTTATATTTATTGTATATTTATTCTAATACTTTGCAATTGTATTTAATTAATTTTTTATATATTAATATATTTACATTGTTTATAAATTTTATAATATTAATTTGCAATTAAATATTATTATATTGCTCTAATAGATTTGTATTATAAAAAAAAATAACACTAAAAACAATAAAAAGTTTTGCAATATATTTATATTAATTTTGCGTTTTTTAATTATATATCTTTTAATAATTAATATAGTGCGTTGCTTTTTTAAAAAATCTTTTATTTAATTAAATAATTTAGTAAAAATTTTTCGCTTTTTTATATTATATAGAAGTCGAATATACAATATATTGTTAAAAATATTAAATATATTAAAATTTAATAAGAATGCTACTCTCTTCTTTTAATTGCTTTATATAATATATATTTTTTATATAATTAATTGAAATATTGTATTTATTAAATATTGTCTTTTAATTTTTATTTAAATATTTAGCAAAGTATTATATATCTAACAACGTAACGCAATTGTTTTAATATTATTAATTTTAGCATTTTGTTTAACGTATTAAGCAATGCAATAGATTTAAAAAATAACAATTTAAAGTAGTTTTTTTTACTTAATTTACGCAATATTATTGTAATTGTCTTTTTAAAATAAAATAATTATATCTTCTTTTAAATATATTTATTAAATAAAGATTATATTTGCTTCGAGATAATACAAACTAATTATTTGAGCGCTCTATTAATTACGTTATTAATATTTAGTATTTTGTTTAAGTTTGTCTTGTGCGTTGCTCTTATTATTTTGCGCTTTAATACTATTTTGTTGTTCTTAATTAAAAGTAAGTAGAGAAAGCTCTTTATATTGTTGATCAAAATTATTAGTAAAAATAAGAAATAAATCTAAAATATTGCTTTTATTTTGTTTTTTACAATTGTTGCTATTTTCGTGTTTGTTCGAAGCGACAAAATCGTAAACTTAATAAATATATTTATTGTTATATTTTTAACTTACTTAGTTATTTTAAACAGATTTTTAAAAATATTTTTTAAAGTTTGTATCTAATTTCGAAACTTGTCTCTTTTATATTTTTTTAAAATTTTGTCTTTTTTGTTGTATATATAAACGTACTTCTTTTATTTGCAAAGAGTACAATATTAATATTATAATCTTCTAGTTTTTTTGATTATATTAATATACTTTTGTATTTATTTTAATTTAACTTTTTTGTATAATCTTATTTATAAAATTAAGTTTTCGACAATCTTCTTTAATATTTTTATTAGCTTAGACGTATATTTATTAATATTGTTTTATTTTATTGTATTGTTTAATAAAGATTTTAATAAAAGTTCTCTTAATATATTGTTAAACTTCTTAATATTTATAACTTTTCAATTATATTTAAAACAATATATAGACTTCTTTTGCAATTTAAGATTTAATATTGTTTTTATTAACAAATAATTTAATAAATTTTTTATCTTTTTGTTTATTTTGCAATAAATTAGACAATTTGTTATTTTTTTATAGTAAATAATAAATTAATAGTAATTTGCGTTTTTTAATAATCTCTTGTAATTGTATTTTACAAAAGCGCAAATATAATATTAATTATACATATTATATTTAGTAAATTATTAAATAATTAATGTTGTTTAAAATATAAAAATCTCTTTTACAAAAAATAATATAGATTAAAGTTGCTTATTATAATACTTTTCTTTTGTATTTCTAGCATTTTCTAAATTGCGTTAAGATTATCTCTATTTATTATATTGTTATAGTTGTTAAAAAATAAATTATAGACTTTATAAATATTAATAGTTTTGTGTTTTGCAATATTGTCTTTTAATTACAATTGCATAATTATAGTTTTTATATTTCTAATATATTATATATTGTATTAGTTGTTATTGTCGATACATTTATTAATATAAAAGTAGATATGTTTTTTGTTATTTATTAGCGTAAAGTTTGCGCATTCGAAATTATATATTTTTGTCTTAATATAATAACGTTACAACTTTTGTATTATTAATATATTATAGTTTTTTATTTTCTTTTTTTGCAATAATATAATTATTATTTTGCTTTTTAACTTATATATATTATATTGCAATATACAAAGTTTGTTTTATATATTTATTAAAGTTTTTTGTTAAAATTTGTATTTATTTGTATAAGATTTTTTATCTTTTAAGTAGACAAAATATTTAATAAATTTAATATATTTTAATTAAACGTATTTGTTAAATTTAATTTGTTTATTAAATTTAATATTGTTGTTTTGTTGTTATTTTGTTCTATTAGAATAAACTAATTTTTTAATAATTTGTTAAAGCATTTCTTCTTAGTTAGTTGTTAAATTACGTTTTTTTTTGTTTTAACAAAAATACTTTGTAAAATAATAGCTTAAAATAAATATTTTGTTGTTGTTATTTTTCTTTTTAATATATTTCTTAAAATCTATATAAACGCTATTGCGTTTTTAAGAGTTATTAAAATCGAATCAAATAATTTTTTTAATCTAATTGCTTTAATAATATAATATAGAGATTTTTTTTTTACAATCTTTTAAATTTTTTTTTTTTTTTTTTTGCTTTTTAAGATATTTGAAATTGTATATTTTGTAAACGCTATTATAGATTTTGCACTTTTATTAAAATATATTCTCTTAATAAAGATATTAATTAAAGCGATATTTTTGCGCATAATATATATATTGTTGTTAATTCTTATATTTGTATATAAAATATTTGTATTTTTAATACTTTATATATTGTTTTATTTTGCACCTTGTATTATAGTATTTTATTATTTTATATTTAATTTATAAATTATCTTTAATTATATAAGAATATTTGTTGCTTTTGCGCTATCTATTTATATAACAATTAAAATATATTTTTTATTTTATTTTCTTTAATAAGTTATGTTATCTTTTTAATCTTTATATTGTAATATATTGTTTTGCACAACTTTTTTATTGTTTTTGCTTTTTTTTCTTTATATTTTTCGACATACTTTTAACTCTTATTTTGTATATTATTATTTTTGCGTGTTTGCAACGCAATATTGTTGTATTAAAGATTTTTTTAATTTAAAAATTGTTTAATTTTAAAAATTTTTTGTTGCTTTTGCTATTTATTCGAAAGATAATTATTTTTTTAAAATATCTTATTTTTTGTATATTTTGTAGCGCTATTAGTGTTTTGATTGCGTTAAAATTGCATATTAATGCTATTATCTTTGCGATACTTATTTTGTTTACTTTTTCTATCTTTTGTTTCTTTTTAATTTAAGTTACTATTTTTATCTTTTTTGTTAATTATTGTATTAAGAGCGTCTAAGCGACGTTTATTTAATTTTTTGTTTTTTTGTTGTTAATAAGTCTCTTGCTATTGTAATTTATATAATTTTTTTTTTATATAATTCTTTTAATATTCTTTGTTTTCTCTAGTTTATTAATTGTTTTTTTTTAATTTTTTCAAAATTAAGACTATGTTAATACGTATTTCTTGCGCGAGCAAGTCGTTTAGTTGTCGCGTCAACTTCTTTGTTAAAAAGAATTATTTTGTTAGCGTCTCAATTGAGACAATTTTAGACGCGTTTTTCTTCTTAGATTTATAGAGTCTCTTTATATTAAACGTCTTTATTATTATGTTTTTTACTATTTGTTTTGATTTGCGTTGAGATATCTTAATAACGTCTTAATTACTTGTTGACGTTGCGTCGATTGCGTTTATTTGATTTTGTCAATTCAAATAAATTGCGAACTTGCTCGCCAATAAATTTATTTCTCTAATCTCTTCTCGTATAGTAAGATAATATAGTGTTGATTTTCGCAGACTCTTAAGCTTTTCAAAAATCTAATCTATTCTTATATCTTTAGAATTGTATTTGATTCTTAATTTTAGTAAAATATAAAAGAGAGTATATTTATTGTATAATAGATAACAAAAACAAGATTTAACAAGTATTAGAAATTTACTAATTAAGCAATAAACAAGCATTACTTAGTTCTAATATTAATTATAATAAAACTAGTTATTAAAACAATAATACGCAATTATTTATAATCTTATTTACGCAATCTAATATTGCAAATACTATTAATAAATTTTTGAATTCTATAAAACTTGAATTAAAAAAATTCTTTGTAACAATATTATAATAATAATTAAAAGTTGTCTTGTTTTTAAATTATATTAAGAACTCTAATAAGCTAGAGTTATTTATTTTATTATAAATTTTATTATTTTTAGATTCTAAGAATACTATTTTTTTAAAATTATTTTTTAACTTTAAAGATAATATCTTTTTTAATTTTATTAACTTTAATAAGTTCTCTAAAACTACTAAATTATTAAATATATTTTAAGATTTATTATTTTCAAATTTTAATTTAGTATTGCAAAAATACTCGAAACTTTAATTATATTAAGACAAAATTGCAAATTCTTTTATTTTGTTATTCAAAATTATATTATTAAAATTATATAAATCGAAGATTTATATTAAAGTAGTAACAAGTATTTATTATAACATAAGAGAAGAAAACAACCAAAATGCTATTATTTTCGACTAGCGCAAATGCTGCTTTTAATAGTTTTTTTGTTAGATATTTTCCGATTTCTAATTTGCTTTCTGCGTTCTACAATTATAAATTTGGAGCATACTACTCTTACTTAAGAACTTGCTTTGTCTCAATATCTTATTAGTCTCTTTCTTATTATTATATTTCTATTTTTGCTATAATTAACATCTATTTTTTCTTTCTATTGTCTTTTATTCTTTATTATTCTTTGCAAACTCTCTATTGTCTAGTCTATACACTAAACAATATTATAACTTCTAGAAGATATAGCAAACAAATAGTTGAAAAGTTAATCAAATATTACAAACAAAAGAAGAGCAACTTTAACGCTTTAATTTTAACTCAACAAATCTATAGAGATAGTATCAAAAACTTGCAAGACTAAATTAAGAGTCTTTAATTTAAGTAAAAAGCGATTTTTGTCTATTAGTAATTAACTATAATAATTAATTCTTATAGATATTACGCATTTACAAAGAAAGATTCTATAAATACTCTTAAAACTATTATAATTAATATACTCTATATTTTCTACAATTAATTAATAGATAAAAGAAAGAATACTTTAAATGCTGCTAGCACTTTGCAAACATACTAGAATGTATTTTGCTTAATACAAAAGAAAAAGACAAGCTATTATATATTTAATTTGTTTATAAAGAGTTAAATGCACAAGATATATTTGTTTTACTATATTTTGCTCTTTATTGATTAACTATAGATGCAATAGCAACTTGCAATCAAGTATAATTTACGCACAAAGTCGAAGAAAAAAATCTATTATGCGTACGAAGAATAAGTTCGAGCTTCTCAAAACTCTTTTTTTTCTCTCTAAAATAATATTTAATTACAAGCGATATTGCATTCAATTGACTCTAATTATGCAATTAATTAAAATTACTAAAAATTGACTTGCTACTTTTCTTGCGATCTATTATTAGCATATTAAAGTTATCTTGCTCTTAAATCTTAACAAAGAAAAACAATCGCAAGTAATTCTACAGATTGTGTACAAATATATCAAGAATTATCTTAGGTAGAAAGAGACGTTTGTGCCTTTTGTCGCATCCTATATATCGTCAAATAATGGGTAAATCTTTGTGGACGAAGCTTTCGTCGTCCCTAAATTAACATTAGCAAAATAGTTGTTTTGTCTTCGAATTCTCTTAGGATAGAACTAGCTTAAACTTCAAGCGATATCTGTTTTTCGTCGATGGGAGAGCACTATTTACGAGGCGCAAATCTTCGAGGCAAAAGTTCTAACGTACATTACTCTTTGCTCGCAAATAATTAATTTAGGCACGATTATCAACATAGAGCTATCGATCAATCTATATATCTTTTGGCGTAACAATAAAGAAGCTCTCGACAATAGCAATAGATAGCGCGTAAATCTTGTGTCTTAATTATTATTAATTGATACAAGATAGACTGATCGCGTCGAGTCGATTAATCGAGTTTAAGTCGATTAATTGACTCGAATTTTGGCGATTCGAGTCAACTCGACTGAAAAGTCTTGGCAAATTAATTCCTGAAGTCAGAATCGAAAATCGAGTCAAGTCGAGTCGATTTCTAGAATTAAAATCGAAATTCAACTCGAAAAATCGACTCGAATCGCCAAGATTATTTAAATAATTATATTATAATTATCAATAGTCAATATATATTTTATAATATTTAATTATTTAAATTATAATAAGGTAATATATTATAGTAATGCATTACTACTTTTTAAAAAGAAAATAATTAAATCGCACCTATAGGTTCTATAGATCCTATAGATGCAAATAATGCATTTTATTAATAAATTGCATCTATAAGATCTATAGAGTCTATAGATACAAATATTGCATTTTATTAATAAATTGCATCTATAAGATCTATAGAATCTATAGATGCAAATATTCTATTTTATTAATAAATTGCATCTATAAGATCTATAGAGTCTATAGATGCAAATATTCTATTTTATTAATAAAAAAAATCCTAAAATTAGTAATTCTTGGTATAATAACGTAATTTTCGATTTCTTAGCAATTCGATTCGATTCCTAATATTAGAATCGAATATCGACTCGAGTCGAGTTGAGTCTATTCCAAAATAATAGAAATCGACTTAAGTTTTGAATCGATTTCTAGGATTAAAATTGTCGAGTCGAGTCGATTTCTATAGTTGGAATCGAAACCCAATCTAACGATCAATTTAATACAAGACTTTATTATCGAATTGCAACAAAATCTTGTCTTGCAACATAACAACTTCGCTATTTATCAAAAGAATTATATCTTAAGATATATATCTAATATTTAAGTTGTCTATTGCAAGTTGAAGTCTTAAATTGCGTTAATACAAACAACTAATAAACTGAGTCGAACAAATAATTCTCGACGTTCTAGACAACTTACAATCGCTCAACAAGCAAAGATTTGACAATATCTTAAGATAGATCTATTGCATAAAAAGTTACAAGCGCTACGAAAAATCTTTCGAGATTACAAGAGATCTATTAAAACTATAAAAGGAACGTCGCTTTATTACGTATATTAAGAGATCTACCAAATTTATTGCAATGCTATTTGTCGACATACTGTAAGCAACAATTTCGTAAAAATTATTAATTGTTAATATATTTAACAATTGTTTAATCGATAATTAAATTGCTATTTAACTATTAATTTATTGTTTTTTAACAAATTAAGATTAAGTATCTTTTAAGATATTTAAATATAATTGTAACGCAATTGTAATACAATTGTAACTTAATTGTAATTTAATTATTTAAAAATTGCAATTTTTAAGAAACTATATTATAATTATTGTTTAATTAATGTTTAATTAGAGAACAATTGTGTTTTTATTGTTGCTCTATTGTAATATAATAATTGTTAAATTGTCGAAATATTCGAAGATCTAGCTATACAATAGACTTTTAATTATTATATATGCAAATTATAGATTTAAAATACGTATAACTTATACGTTAATCTTGTTATTTTTTAAGAAATTAATAATATTAGATCTTTATATAACGCTTTAATTGCGTATTAATATTTGCTATATATATTAATTAGGTAAAGAATTACTAAAAATCGTTAATATTCTTAAGTTTAAACTTTATTATACGCTAAATATACTTAGAGGCCAATCTATATAGTTAGATAGCCAGTAGTTAGAAGATAGATATTAACTAGCTATTCTATAGAAAGCAACTATCTAGAATATAGATATAAGATATCTAGCTTATATCTAGAAGATAGATATTTTTTGCAAAATAAATAGCTGCAATCTATCTTCTATTTACTAGACAAATAGAAGATTTCTATTAGTTGATAAGAAGCTAGATATAAAATAGAAAACAAATTGTCTTTAAATAAATTATTTGCTGATAAATATTTAAAATAACAATCTATTTGCCAGATATTAACTAGAAAGCAAGTAGATATCTGTTTTAACTTTCTATTTAATAGATATCTTCTATTCGAAAGTTATATTTTTACTCGCGATTTATATATTATAATTGAAATAACTTTGCTATAAATATCGACTATTCGATATCTATTATAAGTCTCTCGCAAAGATTGTTTATACTTTTGTTAATACTATATTATGTTTAATACTATTTAACAAATACAAGTATAAATATCTCAATTTCTTATAGCGTTTGTATATATAAGTAGATACTTCAATTTCTCGAAATCTTTCGCAGATAATTTATAATATCTTTTATATCTTGTAGTCTTTTGCAGATATAGTTTGATAACTTTTCTATAGATAATCTATCTTCTATATACAATACAAAAAATATTAAATCTTCTTTTTTGTTTGTTAATCTAACTTGTCGAATATATCTATAGGATATATTTGTTTTTGCAATATAGAGAGTATAGAATAGATATATTGTCTAAAGATACAGCTATATATAGAAAGATCTAAAACAAAGTTGTCGAAAAATATTTGTAATTGTTTGATAAAACATTTTTGTAAAATATTAATTATTAAAAATTTATAGTATTTGTCTTAATACTTATATAAATCTTGCTTTTGATTAATTAAATATTATAAAGTCTTCTATATTGTAAATATAACAACAATTGCGTCTATAAATATAAGAAAACTTAAAATCTTTAACTATTGAAAATCAACTTACTAATTAGTAAAAGTTAGTCTAAGATATTACTTAATTAATTTTTGTCTCAAATTTACAATTTGTCTATTAATATATTTTTGATAAGTATTTATTAGTTGCTGTAGAAAGAGATATTGTTAAGAAAGTTTTGTAAGATTTATATTTTAATAGATTAATAGCTTGCTATATAATTAATAGTTTTTGTTAAAAATCTGCACTTTTAAATATTAATAATCTTCTATTACTATATAAGCGTTGTTGTTCTTGTTTTGAATAATTTGCTTTTCTATAGATAGAAAGCTTTGTACAAAAGAAGAACAATAGATATCTATTAACTTAAGTACTTTTATTAGCTTTAAATAAAACTAATTCTATACGTTAGTTAGCTTCAATCTAATTAAATACATTATTATATTTTTGAAAAAAAGGTAATCTATAAAATTAAACAACGTTGTATAATTTGTTGTTATCTTAAAATTTTTAATTTAAAAAATATTAGTAAGAGTTATTAATTAATAATATATTTATATATGTTTTATTTTGTTAGACAATATTTAAAAATTTATAACAATTGCGTATTTTTTTGTTATATTGCTAAGATAAAAATCGATATAAATATTAAAAAGAATTAATAACTTTTAATATTTGTTAATCGAGAGTATTTGTTTTTGTTTCTCTTTTTTAGAAATCTCTCTATAATAATTTAAGATCTTAAACTTTATTTTCTTTAACTTAATAATTGCGAAAAGCTTTATAAATATAATTTTTTCGATATTCTCTTTATCTATCTTGTTTATTCTCTTATTTTTATTATATATTTCTGTTATATTTTCTGCTTCTATTATTAATTCTACATTTGTTTTTGTTTTTGTTTTTGTTTTTGTTTTTGTTTTTGTTTTTGTTTTTGTTTTTGTTTTTGTTTTTGTTTTTGTATTTGTATTTGCAGTTGCAGTTGTTTCTATCTCTATCTTTGTTCTTATCTTTATTTTTATCTCTTGTGCATTAAAGCATTTCGCAACTTTTATTATATAGAAAATTAAATTCTTGTAAGTTTATCTTTTCTTTAATACAGTTTGATAGAGTTTGTTATATTAGATATTTTACTAACTATCTATTAAGATATTTGCAAGAACAACAATCTTAAAGATTTTTATAATTGCTCTAATATTTGTTAGATTTATTGTTAGAGTATCGAATACTCTTTTTGTATATTCTAAATAAAGAAATCGAAAATAACTAATAGTAATATATTTTTGCAAAATAAGAGAAATAAAAATACTTGCACAATTAGTTTCTAATAGTAATTAAAAGTAGTTATAGAAACTTAAACTTTAAATACAAGACTATTCTAAAAAAAAAAAAAAAAAAATCTAAATAGACTATTGGGTCTTTCTTGCTTAGTATAGTAGTTAAAAAATTTTTTTGCAAAATTCTATTAAATTCTTTCTATTTAGAGTAAGATATATTATATATTCTAGATATAATAATATTTAATATTGATAAAGTACTAGAAAAGTAGTTAAAAACTATTGCATCTTTATATCGATAAATTGTATAGATATTGTTTTATTTTTAGAAGAAAAATTCTAAGCATTTTTACAATCTTTTTTAGTTGTTTAATAGTATTTTTTCTTTTCTACAATATTAAATTGCAAATTGTTTCTTTAATTTTTAAGACAAAGACAAGTACAATATTATATATTTATATTGTATTAAAAAAATCTATTGTTGTTAGCTTATTGCAATATATTATCTAGAAATATTATAATAGAAATATATACAATCTTGCGTTTATTGTTAATTTTTATCTCGATATCTGTATCTAGTCTCTTAATTGATTTGCAAAAAGCTTCGATTATATTGTAAAAAGTTGCTTTATAAAAATCTAGAATTAAAATAAAGATATTAGTTAATTTTCTTCTCTTCTTATAAGAGAGATATACTAAAATAAGATAAAATACTTTTAAAGTACAATATATATTTTAATAAATATTAAAGTTGTCGATAAAAAAAATAGAAAAAAGATATATAAGAATTGTCGAAAACTTTTGCAAATTGCTTTTAATTAAAATACTCTATTTTAAGCTCTTTGTATATTTAATATAATTAATAAAGAGATCTAATATTGTAATTTTTAATATTTAGAACTCTTTAAATATATTGTCGATTAGCGAAATATTTTTTTTAATATTTTTCTTATTATTGTATTCTTAATTAAAATAAATAAGAAAATATATATTAAGAGCAATAAGACTTACTTTAAGCTCTATACTTTTTTTAAAAAAAATTATATTTATTTTAAATATTAAATTATAAAATTTTAATATCGAATAAATACTAAACAATATTGTTTGTAAAATTGGAATAATTTTATTCAATATAATTGTATCTTTTTGTTTGTCTTTGTTAATAAAAATTACTTAATCGATTGTATATAAATGCTCGATAACTCTAAAGTATTAAATACGAAAAATATTGTTAACTATAACATACTTATTATAACGTATATAACAAAGATAATTCGAAGTTATTCAAAATTAATAAGTTTTATATAGAAAAATACTATAGTTTTGTAAGTTTGTCTACAATTTTTGCAAACTTAAAGTGCATTTTATTTTTTAATTTGTTTATTAATACTTAGTATAGTGTAAATAAGCTCGATTAGTTTGTATTAATACTTTATAGTTGTTAAAATAATAGGTAATAGAACGCTTAGTTACTATATAGGAGCTGGGACTTTGCCTATCTATATATATTGATCGGAGCTATTCGAAGCAATTACGTAATATTAAGTCGAGTAGTGTCGAATTAAATAATGTCGATACTAGATTAAATCGATTATAGTATTTTGATACTTCTATTTAATCTAAATTTAGAAATTAGCTTTTATATAAATTATATTTTATATTTTGTTAAGTTTAAAATCTATTTTAAAACTATTTGGTCTCGAGTATCTTTCTAGCAAAAGTAAAAAAAATATATAAAAGTCTTCTATTAGCAATTTATATATAGATATATATATATTTACAAATTCGAGATACTTTAAAGCTTAAAGAATATATAAGAAACAAAATTTTAACAAAAAATTATACAAATATTGTCGATAATATTTGATAGCTTTATTAGTAAAGCAAAAAGAACAATAGATACAAATTTAAATAGATAGTACAAAGATTAACAACAATAGATATAGCAACTATCTAATTGCAAGTTATTTAAATATTTAAGCCTAGTATCTATACTTAAAATTACAAATAATTTAGTTATTAAATTAATTTAAGAACTTGTCGAAATACTTTAAATATATTATAAAAAAGAGTTTTAATTAGTTTGTTAATTATCTATTTTTTAATAAAAATACATTTTAGTTTAATCTAATTATTTGCAATTTTTTTTGCAAACAAACTAAGTTTAAATATTTATAGACTTTGTTCGAACATATTGCGCAAAATTCTTAGTAAATATTATAATCTTTTAATTGTTGTGATAGATATTAATAGCAACTAGATATAGTGTTAAAAATATCAAAAAAAGTCTTAACAACAACAAGAGCTTTAAATATAAACAATAACAATAAATATAAATAAGATAATTGCAATTGTTTTAACAATACTTAAAATTAAATAGTCTTTTTAACAATTTATATTTGTTTAATATATTTGATTTTGCAAATAAAAAAAGCAACAATTAATTAATATTTAAATGATTAATTAATAGCAATACTCTCTAGATTAAAGATATATTTAGAGATAGAATAACAAATATTTTAAATTTTGTTTTAATTAATATCGATATAATCTAATAGAAAACAAATACTTTTACAAAAGATAAAACAAAAATTAAAAATATTTTAAAAATAACAAAATATTTGTTTAATACTGTACGACCAAAGACTATAGTTATTTACCCAATATTTGTCCGGAATATTGCCGGGATATTGCCAGGATATTGCGGTTGAATAACGGATAGATAACTGGCAAAAATCGGTTATTTAACCGGAAAGTGTCGGGTAAATTCCGGGTTTGCTTCAAATAAACCACACGCGAGATAATAACTAAAACAGCAATATTCCAAGTAAATTCCGGGTAAATTCCGGGCATAAATATTACTAGTAATAATATATATATATATATATATATTTTTAGATAAGTAGATATCTTAACTAATATTAGCAACATAAATAATGTAGTACGTACACGCTAGTAGGGGGATCAAACGCGCGTATAAAAATTTCGTAAATCACGTGATTTCGCAATTAAATATCTGTTAGCGTCGATAGTCCCGAACCTAGAGACTTCCCGAGTTTCTTAAACTTTAAATTTAAGATTAAAACTTTAATTTAAAAATAGAATCATGCTTTAACGACTTCACGTATTGACGAATCAACGATATGCATTGTTTACTATTCGTTATGCCAAGACTCGAAACCTCGATCGGGCTAGCGTCGAGACTTAGAAATTTTTCAATATTTTAAATTTTTAACTTTTCAAAATTAGCATCTATAGATTATAAAGCTGCTATATAGCGATTGACTGCCGATTATTAACCGGTTTTCTAACCGGAAGTTAACCGGAAGTTAACCGAAAATTAACCGAAAGTTAACCAAAATAGCAATATTCCCGATAGATTCCGGATAGTCTTCGAATTAATTCCGGGAAAATAACCCTATAGATGGGCCTGTAAGTAATCTTTTAGTAAGTATCGATAAAATTAAAAGTATATTTGCTTATTATTAAGACAACAAAAGCAATATCTAATTAAGTATCTAGTATTGCATATATAAGAGAATTAATTGTGAATTAATAAATATAATAATAAATTAAATCTATAATATAGTTGGAGTTAACAATATATATTTTAAATATATTTATAAGAGTAACAACTAATTTATACCTCTATATTTTGTAGTTTTTTAGTATTTTTTCTAGATATATTTTTTAACTTAAATAGAGAATTTGAGTTACAAAATTGTATTTAATTTTATTTTTTAAATACTATCGAACAAGATATAAGTTAATTGTTTTAAATTAATTAACAAAAATTCTTTTAATAAGATTAATAAATTTTCTATTAATATCGACAATTAAAAGATTGTCTATATAAATAATAATAACAGTAGAGCTATTAGTAAAAATATTTAGATCGAAGTTCAATAAATAAAAGTAATACTTCTTAAAAAATATTGCAAAAATATTATATTATATTCGAGATAATTGCTTAAATCTATAAAGAATTTTTTTGAAATTAACATTTTTTTGTTCTATTCAAAATTGTAGAACAATTTTATATAGATTTTTTTGTTAATATTTTTGTAGAAAAAGACAGTAACAATATCTATTTGTTTCAATTTTCAATTGATAACAACAACAAAAATAAAGATAATTTTATAATTTATAGATTTAATTATAATTGCAAAAATCTTAATATAATTTAGATTTTTGTATTGTTTAAAATTTCTAACAACTTAACAAACTTTATAGCAAAGAATTTTGTTATTAATTTTTATTCAATCTTGTAGATTTATCTTTTATAAAATATATAATACTTGTTAAATACTAAATAAACAATATAATTTTTTTTTTTGAAAATTTAATCTTGTTTTATTTAGCTAGTTGTTAATTTATTTGGTAATAAATATTTGTTATAACTTTAATATAAATCTTAGGTTTATATAGCTCTAATAATATAAAATTAAATAGCAAAATAAAAATATTTGCAAATTTATTTTAATACAATCGAAACTTTAAATATCTTTGCAATATTAGATTGAAATTCGAAAACAATAGATTTTAAAATATATTTAATAATTTAGTAACTTTAAAGAACTTACTAAAGTTAATAAAATTAAAAAAAGTACTATCTTCGAAATTAAAAAATAACTTAAAAAATATAATATTTTTAGAATTTAAAAAAGATAGAATTTTAGATAAGATAAATAAATCTAGCTTAAAATTCTTAATATAATTTAAAAATAAGATAATTTTTTGCTATTATTATAATATTGTTAGAAAAAGTTTGTTTAATTTAGCTTTTATAAAATTTAGAAATTTATTAATAATATTTGCAATATTAGATTGCGTAAATAAAACTATAGACAAATATATATTATTACTTTAATAGCTAATTTTACTATAATTAATATTAGAACTAAGTAATATTTGTTTATTATCTAGTTAATAAATTTCTAATATTTATTAAATCTTGTCTTTGTTATTTATTATACAATAGATATACTTTTTTTGTATTCTATTAAAACTAAGAATTGAGTACAATTCTAAAACTTTTGTTAATTAGTATTTAATTAAATTTTTAATACTTCTTTTTATTAATTAATACGTCAAATATATTTGTAATTATAGAAAAACTTAATACTTATTTTAAAAAAAGTAACAAAATATCTAACAACAAAAAAGATATTGCAATATAAATTAATTATTTAAATAATTTCTAATTAGAGATTTACAATTGAGTTAGTATTTTTAATTATAATATTAATTTTTTGTATTAAAATTTAATTAAGATATTTAATATATTTATTTATTTTAGAAAAAATAGTAACTATTAATTTAATATATATCTTGCGCTCTTTATATTAGATTTAAAAGATTTTATCTATATATTTATTGCTATTGTTAACGTAAATATAAATATATTTGTTGTTTTTATACTTAAATTTGTCGATATAGTACTTAAAGAAAATTAGCAAACTAATTTTATTCTTATTTTTAAAATATTTTATTTGCGAGTATTCAATCTTATTATCTAGTTAAATATAAATATAGCAAATACTATTCAAATTGTCTAGAAATATAGATTTTATAAAATTAATATAAATAAGATTGATTTTTTAGCAATTAGATTTAATAGAAATTTAATAAAATATTGTTTTATCTTTTGTATATATATAAGAAATACAAGTATTATTCGAAGATAATTTAATAAAATCGAAAATATTTTTGCAAATTAGTTAATAGATATTTTGTTTATTTAGATAATTAAATTGTTTATATTATATAGTTATTGTATTTTTACTAATTATTAATAGAGCAATAGTAACAACAAAGAGTGCAATAGATATTTCTAAATTTAAAAAATAAAGATCGAAATCTTTGATTGTTCGAACTTGCTAAATATTAATAGAAAAGCTATAACTAATAATTTTTTAAACAATATTAATATTTTTTAACTAACTATAAAAGATTAAATTGTAGAAAAAATAAATATATATTATATATTGTAAATTGTAATATAACAAGCTCTTTTGTTTTTATATCTAACAAATAGACAAATATTTTCGATATCTATAATAAATAAATTGCTCTTTATATTTTCAACTAATTGTTAAGATATTTTTGAATAGCATACAAAGATACTAGAGTTTCTAAATATATATTGCAAGTATCTTGTATTAAAAATCTATTTGTGCAAAAAAGAATTAACAACAAAAACTAATATTATAGTTGTAGAAATAAATAATTTAGAAATTGTAAATAGAATTGCTATAATAACAAAGATAAGATAATATCTATAGATTATTGTTTTAGTAGTTTTTTACTTTTTGTTATTATTGTTTTTACTTTTGTTTTTGTTTTTGTTAAATTTAAATTTAAATTTTTTTTTATTTTTTTTAAATTTAAACTTCTTTTAATCTTTCTTTTAATTATTGTAATTTTAACAATATTTATTTTTATCATTCTTTTAATTGTTTTTAAAACTATTGCTTTTTAGAGTAAGATATAGTTCTAAATATAAATTTTAGCAATCTAATTTTTAATAATTAATTTTATTGCAACTTGTATACTTTTTTTGTTTAATATACACAAAGCTAAGATTGTTAACAACAAAAAGAATATCTTTTATAACAGCAATTAACTTAGTAATTGTTATTAAAATTAAAATAATGTTAATAGTTAAGATATCTATTAAATTAGTTTATTAAATTTTGTAATTATAAATAATAGCAAACAACTTTTGCTTTCGAGTATTATTATTATAAAAGAACTTATACTTAAATATTTATTAATCAATAAAAAAAACCAATAGTATTATTAAGATTAACTAGATACTGTATTTAAAAATAATTTAATTCTTGTTTATAGCTAGATTGCTTAAATAGATAGATAGTTTATTAATAATATTGCAAAACTTAATTTTGTATTTGTTAATATTCTAAAAGTTGAAAATCTTAAAGGATTTAAATTTAACAAAGATTCTTATTAGTATATTTAATTTTTTAAACTTATATCTTTTAACAATCTTTTAATAAATTTATCTAATTAAATCGATTTGTTTTATATTGTAATACAAATTTCTATTAATAATGTTTTAAAATATATTTATATACTTCTTGTTATTAATATTTTATTTAACTTGTTCTTCGATAATTATATTAAATAAATTAATAAATTTAATACTTAATTTAATATATTTTTAGAGTTTAATTTATTTAAAAACTTCAAACAAATCTTGTTCTTAGACAAAAAAATCTATATTATTGCTAATTTTAGCAATTTGTTTAAAAATTGCAAAAGAGAATACAAATAGCTATAATAGTATTAATATAATTTGCTATTTTAGAGCTCTACTAATAACTTGTAAGCAATAGACAATAATACTAGTAAATATAGTAAAGAAACGCAATTGTATTATAATAAAGATCTTAATAAAGATATTTTAACTATTAGACTACAAAGATTAAATAAGTTAATAGAATTTAAATTAAATATTTAGTTTAATAGATACTCTTTAAAGAATTTAAATAAAAAAGATAACTAAATATATTTCTTTTTGTTAACAATATCGATTTAATTGTTTTTGTTAATTATAATTTGAACAAAATCTTAATAGATAAACAATTAATAAGCTTTTAAACAAGTCTCATATTTTGTTGTTCTATTTTAAAATTATAATAAATATAGATTTAAGCAGATTTAATAGATTTGATTTGTTTAAAAAATAAAGTATTAATAGATAATTTTTAATTAGATTGTTGTTTTTGCTTAATTGTAGATAAAACTTGTTAACTATCTAAAATTTAACTAAATTACTTAATTTCTTTATTCTTCTTCTTAATCTTAACAATTATAGAAATAATAATACTATTTTGCGTCTTTGCAATTGTTAAATCAATTTTTTTAGTTTTCTTATTCTAATAAGACTAAGTATTAGTTTTTTTAATTTAAGTTTTTTGTGTCTTCGCAATAGTTAAGAGTCTTTTAATTCTATTTAAATAAAATTAATTATTATGTAATCGAAAGTTGTATCTAGACGCTGTTTTTAAAATAATTAATAAAATTATTTTAGTTTTCGAAATATAATTGCAATTTAATTTACTAATTTGTTTTGTATACTATAGTAACAGAAATTAACTAATATTTGTTTTAGTTATCGAACTAACAAATTAATTTAAATTTTTAATAAGAAAATTTTGCAATAGATAGAAAAACAAAGATTAAGAAGACTAAGTAATTTAGTTTTTTTATTAATATATCGAAACAGAATCTTGTTCTGCTTTAATAATATATCTTCGACTGATTGTTAATTATCTAATTATCAATTTTCAATTGTATAATTGTTATATAGCTAATTCTTCGATCTTTAGAGCTTATCATTAATAGATATCTATTAAAGATAATTAGCGTTTTTCGATAAAAACAACAAGTTGTAAATAAGATAAACTTAATTGTTTTTTCAACTTATATTAGCTTTTTTAATAGAGCGTTTATATCTAGAATTTCTAACTAGATATTAGTTATTTAATTGTTAATAATTAAAGGTTTTAGTCTTTCGAATAATTGATATTGATTGTTCGATAAGTTTCGACAACGTTATAATATTAATATTTCGATTCTTAAAGTAGTAGTAATTTGAATATTTAGATAATTGATTGTTAGCTTATATATATTAGAAATTAACAAAAATTTAGCTAATAGTAGTAATTGTAAATCTATTATTAGTTCGATTTATTAGCTATGCTTTAGATATTCTAATTAACAAGCAGATAAATTTGTTGTTTTGTTTTAAACTTATAATCTATTAAAATAATAGATAGTAGAACGCTTAGTTACTATATAGAAGCTAAGACTTTGTTTATCTATATATATTAATCGAAGCTATTCGAATCGATTACGTAATATCGGGTCGGATAGTGTCGGGCCAAATAGTGTTGACACTAGGCCAGATCGGTTATAGTATTCCGACAATAGCCAATACTATATAAAAAAAGCCGTATTTTTACCGTAGTAAATCGGTAGTAAATCGGTAGTACTACGGTATAACCCTAGTATTGCCACGGTATAACCCTAGTAGCACTACCGTAGAGGGGGGATAATACTATATACGGTTGTACAATCGTAGTAGATATAGTTATACCAATTTGGTATATCCTATCAAATTCGATTTACTACCGATTTACCACGGGACTAATACGGTTGCTAGTCGATTAATTCTCTGTAATACGATAGTATTATATGCATTTTATTAGTAAATAGATCTGCTTAGTAAGCAAACTTTCTTTAATTTAATAAAGTGTCTTTCTATCTAATATCTATTATATATTAGTGTAGTACGCACGCTAGTAAGAGAGATCTAACGCGCGTGTATAATTCTCGTAAATTACGTAATTTTGTTATCTAAAATATTATAGTGTTGATAGTCGCGACGCTAGAGACTTCCCGAATATCTTAAACTTTAAATTTAAGATTTTAACTTTAACTTTATAAATAGAATTATAATTTAACAACTTTACGAGTTAACGAATTAACGTTTTGATAACTTTATTATTCGACAATATTTTCGAAAACCCTAATCGGGCTAGCGCGGGGACATTGAAATAAAAAATAAAATTTTTATATTTATTTTTTTCCCATAATTAGCACCTATAGGCATCTATAGATTCTATAGTAGTATTGCGGTAGTAATACGGTAGTACTACGATAGCACTACGGTAGGAATCCCGTAGTAGTAGGATTTTCTTAGTAGTTACACGATAGTACTACTAGCTTACTACTAAATCCGTAGTATAGCAGTAGTAATACCGTTATACTATCGTGATTTTTTTATATAGAGGGGCCTCAAAGTATTGTTAAAATAGATATTTAATTTGTTAAGATTATATAATACTCTTGCGTTTAATTGCTAAAGATAATTGCTTTTTAATAATAAAATATAGAGTTCTACAATATATATTTAGTAAAAAAATATAATAACAAATTTATCTTTTAAAATATTAAGTTTTAATAAAAGATTTTGTATAATTTTTGTTTTATTGTTTGTTAATTGCTCTAATATTAATTTATTCTCTTCGATATAAAGATTTGCAAAAAACTTTGCTAATTGTAGAATCTCTTGTAATCTAATATAATTAGTTTTTAAATTTTTGAATTTTTCGAACTACGTCCTGGACTCTCTAAGAAACAAGACGTCGATTATACAACGATTGTTCTTTGATTAAATACTAGTTGAACTACAATTTTAGATTGGGCATCTATTGAAAAATCGTCTTTCAATCGATAAAAAGTTCGTTATGCAACAACAAGTAGATTAAATAGCGATTGATCAAGAAGAAAACTCGATTAAATAACGATTGACCAACTTACTCTTCGTTGAATAACAATTGATTAACAAGAAGCGTCGATTAAATAATAGTTGACCAATAGTTAATTAATCTACTCTTCGTTAATTGACAGTTAATTAACGATAAGAGTCGATTGTATAACAATTGCTCAACAATTGATCAATCTACTTTTCGTTAAATAACAATTAATTAGCAAAAAGATTCGATTGTATAACGATTGCTTAACAATTGATTAATCTACTCTTCGTTAAATAACGATTAATTAACGAGAAAAGTCGATTGTATAACAATTGATCAACAATTGATTAACAATTGATCAATCTACTCTTCGTTGTATAACAATTAATTACTAAGAAGAGTTAACTAAATAATAGTTGATTAATTGAGGAGAAATATCTTTGTAAAAGACTTTGCTAAGAACTTCGACGCAAAACAACAGCAAAAAACAATAACGCAAAACAATAACGCAAGACAACAACGCAAAACAACAACAAAAGTTAACAACAAAAGACAACAACAAAGAGCAACAACAAAAAACTTCAACAAAGAGCAACAACAAAAAAATGTTCTTTAGAATATTATACACATTAAGTTATTATTGCAATTAAAAATATAATAAAGCAAATAAAGCTATTGTTAAAGTTTTTGCAAAGAAAAATAGAGCGCTATAATATATTATATTGTATTAAAAAATAAAGAAAGTCTTTTGCAAAATATCTAGCTATATATTATATAATGCTATGTATTTCGTATAGATATTATAGATATTATATATATATATCTTTGCTATTATTAATTTTTGCTATCTATTATATTGTTATTAGTTAAGAAGATATCGAAGTCAAAATTAAAATTTATAGAAATCTTTTTTTTATTTCGAGTTTAATATAATATTGTGCGTTTCAAATATTAATTTATATTTTAATCGCAAAAATTATTTTTGTTATATAAATTATTATAAATATTAAGCAAATAATCTTTTGTATACTTTATAAAGATAGAATTCTTTAATAAAGTCTTTATTAAATTTATTAAACATTGCAAAATTATTAATTAAATAAAGAAATTTATAAAATAAAATTAGTTAATACTACAATAAAGTATATTTAATTTATAACAAAAAAATTTGCGTTTTTTTAAATTTATATTGTCGAAATTAACAATATATAGTTCAAACAAAAATATCTCTTTTAATTAATTATATTAAAATTGTCTAAACAATTTGTTTTTAAACTTCTTGTAAATATACAATTTTAACAATAGATTAATTTGTTTATTGAAAAAAATTTAAATTTGCAAAAATTTAATTGTTGTTTTTAAAATATTAGTTTTTTATTGCTTAAAGTTTTTCTCTATATTCTTTGTTGCTTTTAAGTAGAGAAAATTGTTTATTTTAAAATTAAAAAAATTAGCATAAATAAATTTGTTTTTGTTATTTTTATTAAAATATATAAAATAGTATTGACAAACTATAGTATTAAGTTTGTCGAAAACTTTACTTTTAGAAACAATAATTATATCTATTTGTATTATTTTATTTTGTAACTTCTTATTGTTTTAACTTTAACTAATATTATAGTTATTAAATATTAAAGTAAATATAGAAGTTGTTTAACTACAAAATAGATTCTTTGTATTAAATGTAATATTATCGTAAAAGTTATCTAGCAATCGAATAGTTATTGCAAAAGATTTCTATATAGTATACTTTACAATAGTAGACTTTGCAACAACAAGTTTTGCAATAACAAGCTTTGCAATAGCAAACTTTGCAATAATAAACTTTGCAATAACAAGCTTTGCAATAGCAAGCTTTGCAATTTTATTCTTTGTTATAAATTGCTTTGCGTTATTAGTTCTTGCAATAAATTTCGACGCATAAGATATTCTTTTAAGTATTAAAAAAAAACAATAGAAAAGACTTTAAGTTTTAAAAAGCTACAAAAGACTTTAGCATTAAACTAAAGTATATCTTTTAAAATGTTTTTGCTTTTGCTTAACTATCTTTATTTTTTATTTATTTTTTATTTTTTTATAATTTATATTCGATACAATATCTCTAAGAATCTATATAAGACCTTGTTTTTTAAGATTCAAATTTAGTTAATTACAATTTAATAGATAATATTAGCGCTTGCTTGTCAAAGTCTAATTAATTAAAATTTGCAATTCTTCTCTTTTTTATATTACTTTGCTCTAATGTTGTTCTACTAATATCTTAATGTTGTCTTAATTTCGCGATAATTTTTGCGCTTTATATTGTAATATCTATATATAAATAAATTCTCTAAGCAAAAACTCTATAGATTTAAAAAAGAGTTTTAGATATCTTTAACAATATTGTTGTCTAAAATTGTTTTAATAGATTAGTAGATAATATTATGTATATTGTTGTTGTAGCAAATCTAACTTTATCTAACAATTGTTTTAGATTTATAATATTAATTTCTTTTTATATTTGAGCTCTTTCTTGTTACTATATAGAATATGTTAGCAATATATATCTAATAATTATTTTATTTTGTTCGCAATTATATATACTTATTATAATATTAAAGATACAATATTTACAAAAAAATTAATTGAATTTTATCTTATTTGTTCTTAATTAAACTAGAAGAGAGTTGTATAATTTAAAACAATCTAAATATAATTATATATATTTATGTGTAATAATAAAAACAATTTTGCGAAACTTTGCGCTACTCTTATTTTGTAATTATCTGTATTGTTATTTCTTTTAAATTTTGTTTTAAATAAGAATTTTTTTAGCAACAAACTTAATAATTATTTGTTTAACAAAGAAAAAATGCAATTTAGACGCAACGTTCGCAATTTTGTTTGTAGTTTTATAGTTTTGTTATTTTTTATATTTAAGTATTTAAGTATTTAATACAATTTTAGTATTGCTTTGCGTCGACATATTATCTTGCAAACAATTTGTATTTATCTTAATTATATTTGATTTAATATTAATTTTATCTTTTTTATAACTTTGATTAATATTTGATTGTTTAAATATATTTTATAAATTTAATTTTTTAAGTTAATAAATATCTTGCAATGCTTTGCAAATTTTTTTGTTGCTTTTATTAAATTTTCGAGTTTGTTATAATACGTAAACGTTATTTTAGTTTCTCTTAGATATTTATTTATACTTTAATTAACTTCTATCGAAGTTGCAATAATATTTTTGTTATATTTGCTTTTATTTAAGTAGATTCTTTAATAAAAATTTGAACAATTTGTGTTGTATTTTTTTCGAATTACTTTTTTGCTACAAACAATAATTGTTATTAAAAGCTCTATTTATAATATCGCAATATATAGTTGTTATTGCGCGATCAACGCAACTTCTAGCGTTGTTTTTATTTATTTTCTCTTAATTTGCAATAGCGTTGTAACGAGATAAAGATAGAATTCTAGTTAGTAGACAACTATAACAACAAAGACTTATCGCGATATATATATAAATTGCACTATACAATCTAATAATATATTAAGTAGCTAAGATTCTAAGATCTAAGTAGAAGAGATCGCATATATATTGCAAACAGATTGCTAATACTAGTAACAAACATTCTTAAATATATAGTCTAATATTACTTAATTACTTAACTATATACAATTCTCTCTCTTTTAGTAATTGTCTCTTAATTATTAAATCAAGAAACTTTTGTTTTTGTTCGTACAAAAGTTGTAGTAAAAAGATAAAAAAATTGCTCTTATTTTTTAAGATCGTTAAATTAGATTTCTTGTTTCTCTTGTTACTTAAATCGATTACGTAAAAAATATAATAAATTATTTCGCATAAAGCTTTCTTCAAAATCAAAAAAATTATTTGATCGAAATTAAGTATTTAATAAAGTTAATTGTTATAAATCTTGTTTATTCTCTAAAGACAATAACAATAGTAATAAGTTTTTTAAATATAAAATTAAAAAATCAATTTAAAGAAAAAGTAACAATAATAGAGTAAGTTGTTGTTATTGTATTTTACGTTAAACTCTTTAAAATAAAAGATAAATATATAATTTTAAAAGTTATTTTTAGTCTCGAGATACTTGATTTAGATTGCTAATTTAATTTTAATTTATAACGTTTCTTCTTAATTTCGAATCGAAACAATAAAATCTTCTCTTCTTTGTTAAGACAAACAACTAAAGACTCAAATTTCGTTTTTTTTATAGTTAATCAAATAAGAATCTAAATCGTTCTAGATATTAAATTGATAAACATCAAATACTTCAAAGTTTTTAAATATTATAAATTGTATTTACAAATATAGTTTAAATACTTTACTCTTTATTTTCTAAATTTTTCTTTATATTAATTTTACGTAACGTATCGCACATTCTTGAGTTTGCTTTATTAAACAATTGAATTTCTTTATATTTTTAAATAATATTTTTAATTTCTTTATTATTTTTGTCAAGTTTTAGAACGCACGTTTTATAATAACATTTTTAATATCAAATATAAAAGAGAAGTTAATAGCAACTTTAAAACAATAAAATATATTAATTGAAGATAGATTTAACAAAGTTAAATCTTAATAAGCTATAACAATATTGCTTCTCGTATCTATTCAAAAATTCTTTAAAAATTCTTTATCTTTTAATAGAGTTATATAGACAAAAATTATTTTAATTTTTGTATTAATTTTAATTCTTAATTTGCAATAAAAGATTTAAGATTGCGCAATTTGCATATTTTTAAATTAACAAAGCACGTTCGTCTAACGCAATTCTTATTTTGGCAAATTCTTTTTTATTAACTTAATTTCTAGTATTCTTTTGTTTTGTTATTTTTTTCTTATTGCTTTTTGCAATTATTCGTTAATTTAATTATAAAAATTATCTAGCAAATACTTCTCGCAAAACAAATTATTTTATACAACAAAAAAAACAATCGATTGCAATTGCTAAAATTCTTAATAAATGTTCTAATTTATATCGAAATTAAAGTAACGTTCGATATTTAATGTTTATACTTTTTAAAGATTAACAAATACAATATTGTTAACAATTTATGCTTGTAATCGTCTTGTAGAAGCACGTACGTTATATAAGAATCTAAATTTATTTACATTATTATTTGTAACATAGAGAATAAACAATTAAGAAGTTACTTTTCTTATTAATTATTGTTTTTTCGCTAATAATATAATATTATTTGCAATTTGCTTTAAAGTTGCAATTATATCTAATATTTTAAGTTAACAATTAAATAAGCAAATTAATTTTGGCAAACAATTATTTTATGCTAATTTTATTTCGCTAAATTAATACTATTTATTACTTAAAGTTAAACATTAATTTACTAAAAATAAATAGATAAAAAGATTAGTTCTTCTCTCTTATAAGCGTATTGTTTTAAAAATCTTTAAAAACAAACAAACAAATGTTAGATTTAAAGTTTAACTTATTTTGTTTTACAAACATCAAGAAATTGTTTCGTTTCTTATAATACTAAATTATTTGTCTCTTAATTTAATTATCAAAAACTCGATTTATTTTTAACAAAAATTCTAGCTTTCTTTAATAAGCTATGCAAACAATTAATTTTAATATAATAATAATTAGATTTTCTTTTTACTTCTTTATCGATATAGCTAGTTTAACTAGTTAAAAAACTTTGATCAATATTGTTAAATAATACTTAACTTAATATTGCAAATTTATATTTACTTTTATATATAAATAGTTCTTTATATTGTTTTTCTTGTTTGTCGAAATAAAGATAGCTATTGTTTTTAGAAAGATTTTTGCAATTTTAATAATTAAAGTATATAATTTTGTCGTATTAACAACTTTAAGTAATCTAAGATTTAACAAAGACAATCTTAATGTTAAATATTGCAATTGTAATAACAAAGAAGAAGTTTCTTCAAAAGAATCTAAATTCTAGTTCTCTTTTTTCTTGCTTTATCTTTTATAAGTTTTGTTATCTTTAGATTTCGACTTTAATTTTAATTTTAAAACTAATGATTTAAATTCTTTTTATTTGTTGTTTTAAGTTTGCGTTTTCTTTACATTTTCTACAAAAGAAGACAAAATTGTTTAAACTTTTGTTCGACAAATCTTTTTTAATCTTGCGTTTAAAATTCTTATTAAATTAAATCTTTAAAAATAATCTTTTATTTTAATTTTCAAAAACTTTTGTTCAATAAACGCTATTGTATTTTTAACTATTTTAATATTTATTTTGTTGTAATTGTCAACTATATAGTTAGCAACGTATTTCGATTTTGTAGTGCAAAATTTAAGTCGATTGTATACAATTCGATTTAATTTCTTTAAAATTCTTTGCAAATCTTAACGTTTCTTTGCTATTCGCAATATTGCTTTATTAATTAATTAATTTATATTTTTAAACAACATATTTGCAATTTTTGATAATTATAATTTGCAAAGTTAAATTTAATTATTTTGAATTTGTAGTTTTTTGTTTTAATTAATTTCTTATATTGCGTTTTTTAATTTTTGCTATAATAAGTTACTTATTAGTACTTGAGCGTTCTTATTAATTGTTTGCTACAAATCTTGCGTTCAATTCTTAATTATTTTTAAAATACTTAAAACTATATTTTGGAGATTTTTCAATTATTCTCTTCTTTTATTGCTAGTAATTTTATTACATTAAAGTAAAAATGTCGATTACTTAAATATAGATGCGATTTTTAATAATTAAATTGTCTTTTATAGATTAAATAATTGTTTTTCGCAATTTGATTTAAGTTTAAGTTTAAGAAGTTTAACGCTACAATATTTGTAATTGCTACAATAATATTTGCTAATATTGTATTTAAAATAATTTAGTTAAAGAAGTTAATCTCTAATTACAAAGAATTACATCGACGTTATTAAAATTTAATTTGTATTTTGTTTAGCAAGTGCAAGTTGTCGCTTTTTACAAAATCTTCTTATTAATATAAATAATAACTCTTGTTTTTAATTTTGATTTTCTAATAAAGATTAAGAAGTTTCTTTTGCAAAAGATTGTTTATATCTAGTATTTTATAATTGTCGCTTTAGATTTGCTATAACACAAGCTTAATAAAGAAAAATTTATACAAAAATAATAGATCGAAAAAGAGAATTTTACAAACAAAAAATCAAATTATTAAGTTGTTATATTTTAATAAATAAAGCAATAACTTGTTCTAAATATCTAACAAATATAAAGCTTTAAGTGCAAAAGATCTTTACTTATAAACTTAATTATTGTTTGCAATATTTATATTATTAATTACGCAAAGAAAGTTGTGTTAGTATTTATTTGTATATTAACTTGCAAACAAATATAAAGTTAATATAACTAACGTATAATATCGTTACATTTATTGTTAAGAAATGCTTTGTAAAAAATAATCGAATCTTATTTTTTATAATTTAAAAATATTTTTGAATTTTTAAGAACGTTAAGTTAAAGCTCTTTATTAATATTTTTAAACAACTTTCTAACTATTAATTTTAATCAATTAAAATAGACGAATAAACGCTAATACTACTTGTCTACTTTTGATTAATCAAAATTGTTAGTATCTTATCTTTTTAATTTTCTTGTCTTTTATTTGTTTTGTTTAAATGCTTGAAACTATAATATTTTTAGACTGATTGTCGGGTCGGGTTTCGGTTCCAACTTTTGGAACCGACCCGACTCGACAATTCCAACCCTAGGAATCGACCCAAAACTCGAGTCGGTTTCTAATATTTTGGACACGAATCGATACGACCCAAGTCGGTTTTCGATTCCAATATTAGGAATCGAATCGAATCGCCAAGAAACCAAAAAATTGCGTCATTATGCCAAGAATTACTATTTTTAGAAACAAACTTTAATTTTTAGTTTTTTAGACAAATTCTATAAATTTTGAATAATTATTAAATAATTGTAGAAAATAATAATGCATTACTATAATGCATTACCTATATCTATAAGTGTTATAAATGCTATTTAAATTTTTCATTATTAAAAAATCAATATTAATGCATAATTTGCATCTATAGGCCTATAGATGCTATTTAAATTTTGAAATATTAAAAAAATAATATTAATGTATAATTTGCATCTATAGACGTTATAGATACTATTTATTAATTATTTAATTTTTTAATTTTTTAATTAAAAGTCTTGGCGATTCGGGTCGGTTTTTCGGGTCGGGTTTCGATTCCAACCCTAGAAATCGAATCGAATGGTCGGTTTCGACCCTAGAAATCGAATCGACTTTTCGGTTCCAACTTTTGGAATCGACCCGACCCGATTCGGGTCGGGTACCCCACCCGAACTCGATGACCCGACCCGACGCGATCAGTCTAAATATTTTGTAAATTACTTTGCGCAATTAAATTTCTTTCTAATATTTGTAAATCGATAAGCTTTATATTGAAATTTTTACAAATAAAATAAATATAAAGATCGCAACTTTTTCTTTTTAAAAAAAAATTCTTATACTTTTGTGTAATTCAAATAATTGCAATAAAATAATAATAATATAATAATTGCAAATAATTTTCTATTGTTTTAATTAAACTAATTCTTTGTCTTTTGCATAAAACTATCTTTTATTTTCTTATTTTTGTCTTTCGACTTTGCGAAGATCTAAAGATTTTAATTTCTTTTTACGTATCTCTTTAATTAATTTCCTAGATAGATATCTTTGAGGTTTTGTGCTATTAATTTTTTTTAAAACATAAAAGTCTTTTGTTTTGTTTTCTTCTCTTATTTTGAAAAAGTCTAATTATTGAAAGAATAGTTTTATATTATATCTTTCGTTAAGTTTGATATTATATAATAGAATTAAGTCTTTAATTTAAAATAAACGCGTTTGTAGTTAATAATTATTATTAAAGAAATTTTTGTTCTCTTCTTTAAGACAACGAAGACGCAAAGTTGTTTTTTAGATATTCTTATTTCTTCTTTCTAGCTATTTTGTTTCTAGCGTTAATAGATTTGTTGTTAAACGAGCTTTCTCTTAATTTATAATATACTAGATTAAATACTTTATTTTAATCGACAATATAGTTTTATATTTAAATTTAAAACAAAACAACATCTTCTTAATAAATTTTCAAATTGTTGTTTTATTTGCTTACAAGATTGTATGCAAATATTGTAATTAATTTGTAAAAACTCTCTTTATCAATTTAAACAAGACATTAACTATAGATTTATATTCTCTTTTTATTATTTTATTTGTTTATAAGTAATAAGTCGATACATCGACAAAACGAGAAGGCGACTCGCCATAGTCAAGATGCGCGTCCTACTAGAAGAGCTTTCTGCTAGCCCCAAGTCAATAGAAAGTTATATTAATATACTTCAATTAACTAATAGCTTCTTTGTCTATAATGGTACTTTGTAATTGCAATTTCTAGCATACACTTAAAATCGACAAAGTTATACACAAATATTTGTATGTTTAATAAACAATAATAATTTGTATACTTGTCTATGCTAGATCTTGTCTATTATAGCTCTAGCATACAATAGAAATCTACAATTTATCTAGAAAATATTTGTGTTAGATCTAAGCAAAATCGCGCACAATATAGCTCTAATATATAGTAGAAATTTGCAATTTATTTAAATAATATTTGTATTAAATTTAAGCAAAATCTTGCTTATATTATGCACGTAATATTGCAAAATAATTAATATTAATTTAAATTCAAACGCGTGCAAATACGATTAAGTAAATCTATAAGTATTAATTTTTTATAATAATTTTTGATTAAATTCTTTTTATCTTTACTTTCTACGTATGTTGTATTAAATTGTATAATTGTATAACAATATATCTTTACTACTATCTATATCAAATTTCGACTACAACAAATATTTATTCAATTAAATCAAAAACTATGTTAAAGACGTTTTTAATACTAGCAATAAATATATTGTAAAAAAGTTTTAAAATTGCGCAAACAATTTTGTAGCACAACATCAATTATATATCGCAAAATATAAAAACTTATCTTATAGTCGAATTGCTTTTGCATAAGATTGTGTGCGTATAACTAGTTTTATTCAAGTTAATTTTCGAAATTGTATCGAAATTAATAGCTATTTAAACTAAAATTTAAAATTGTGCGTAAATATTTTTATTTACATTAGCAACTCGAATAAAAGAGTTTGTATAAATAAAAGATTTTGCTCTATAACTTAAGAATAAAATAACTATATTAATTTTTGCAAAATTACTACAATTTCTATAATTTCTATTATATTCTTATTATTATTAATATTATCAATTTTGCTATTTAATTTATTAGCGTCGATCTTTTTACTTTTTTTTTTTTTTAATTTTATTAAATATATTTGCAATATCTTTAGCGCAAAATTTTGTTAATCTAATTGTATTTCAATTCTTTTTTATATTTTTTCGCATAAGTTTTTTTAATCTTACAATAATAGTTTGCGTTTTGCAAATTTTTAAAGATATCTTATACAATTCTTTTCGACTTTAGCATTTTTTTATTGTTTTTTTTTACAAATATTTTTTAAGATATAAAGTACTTTCTAGTTTAAAACAATATAAATTGTATTATTTAACAATAATAGAATTAATAAACATATCTAATAACAATAATCTTTAAAATGTTGTTTAATACTAGCTAGATAAAGAACAAAAAAGCTTAAAAATTAATATATATATATAAAACAATCTTAGTAAATAAGTATTTGCTCTCTATTATTATTATTTAATTAAAAAGCAAAATAATTAAGTTAAAATATATTTCGATCTCTATTAAGTTTTTTAAACAACAAAGGGTTTTTTTTTAATACGCAAAAGAAGTTAAGCTATTGTTTAAAAAAATTAAAGAACAATCTTCTTAATAATTTTGCAAAAAATAATATTTTTTTCGATTCTTTATTAAGTAGATCGAAAAACAATTAATATTTAACAAAAACTTTATTGTCTTAATTGTTAATAATTAATTATATTTTTTAGACTTTAAATATTTTAAAAAAACTAATATATTTAATTTCGACTTTAAGTTAATAAAGAAATTTTCTTAAAAAAAACAACAAAGAACAAAAGAACAAGATAAAAATATTAACAATTTTGCATTATATTAATTTTCGAACAAATCTAAAGATAACAAAAAGATTATTATTTAAATCTCGAAAGTTAATTTTAAGAACAACAACAATATTGAAGATAAAAAAGAAAAGAAAAATAATGCTAAAATACAATTAAAAAAAAATAAGATTAAAATTACTAATAATAATAAGAAACACAATAAAGATAAGATTGTTACAAACAAAGTTAACAAAAAAAACTAAAATATTTAATAAATTAATTGCTCTCTTTTATTAATATACAAATTAATTTTTAATTAAATATAATAATTACTTAAAACAATTAGTTTTGCAAGCATTTTAACTTAGAGTTTTAAACTTAATTTGCACGCGTTGTCTATATTGTTAATTCTAAGTAAATTATTACAAAATTTAAATAATCTTTTTCTAATTTAAAGTTTTATTTCTTTTATTAACAATTGTATCTAGTAATTATTATTATTTGTATAAACAATAGAGTTAATAGTTAATATAGCAATTTAATTAATAATAAAATAAATTTAGAAAAGATATTATATTCTTTTGAAAACAGCTTACTTAAAGACAAATATTAACAAGCTATAAACAATTTAAGCAATTGCTATAGTTGTATTTTGATTGTATCTATAGATAAAATAGCAAGAAATTTGCAAAAAATAAGCAAAAAAGCTAGAATTTTAACAACATTATTTAAAGACAATATTATTAAAAAATATTTGTTCTTTATTTTATATATTAAAAAAGTAATTTGCTATATATTTTTATTAATTTGAATTAGACTTTTTTAACAATAGATCGAATAATAAAGCAATTGTCTTTTTTGTATTAATAACAGATATTAATAAATAGTTTCATACAATTAAAACTTATATCGACTTAAATAATCTAAATATTTAGTTCGTTAATATATATACTTTGTTGCTATTTATAGATTATTTTTTGTTGTTTATAAAGAAGAAACTTATAGCAAAGCGTTTGTTAAATATAGTATTATTTAAAAGCAAAACAATTTTATATAATATAGATTATTTTAATTGCTTTTCTAAAAGCACAAAAATCTAATTACTTAATATGTAAAAAATCTAATATATTAGACTTCGAAACTCGACAACAATTAAATATATATTCAAAATAAAAAAGAAGTTAAAGAAAAAAAATATATATATAATGTACTATAATATGTTTGTTGTTAACAAGTTATATATTATAAAAAATATTAACAAAAACTTGTAAAAGTTTATTAAAAAAATTAAAATTAATCGATTAAAATTTTGCTTTTAATTTATTGCTATATCTAGTACTATTATTAACGCAAAATCTTCGAACATAGTAGTATTACTTAATATTATATTATCTTTAACGTAAGATTCTTCTTAATATATTTTTTATAATTTTAGCATTCGTAAAATTAAAGAGTTTATTAAAATGCTAAAAAATTATTAAGCTAATCTTACGTTAAAAAACAAAACAAAAATAGATAAAACAATTAAAAGATTTAATTAAGTTCTCTTATATAATTTTATTTAAAAATATAAAAACAATTAATAATTTCTAAAACGTCTACTTAAGCTAATAAAGTTTTATTAACAAATTGTTTAAATTTCTTTTTTAACAAAATACAAAGAAATCTATAGCAAGATAATTAACAAATAAAAGAAATCGAAGCTAGATAAACTTAAGTTCTCGCAACAACATTAAAAGAGCAAGCAAATTAATACTATTTATATAAAGAATTATTTTAACAAATTGACAAAGTTTAACGTCAAGAACGTTATTAATGTTGTCAAAATACTTTATTTTTGCAACAATATATTTTATCTTGCAATAAAAAAATTCGAATTAAAACTTAAAACAAAGATACAATAAACAAATTAAAGTATTTAAAATATCTATATATATAGCAATATTAAACAAATAATTAAAAGTTGTTCTTTAAACAATATATATTTAACTTTTGTCAAAATATATTCGAAGCTTATTGCAATCAAATATATACTTTCTAGATTTAAGTATCTGATAAGCTAGCTTTAATTATATCTATTTTTTCTAAAATAATATTAATAATTAAAAGAGTAAATAGTCTCTTTAAATCTTAATCTTTGTATTTTTTATTTTTTGATCTTTATTTTTTAACAACAATTTTATTTTTTTATTTTTTAATTAGTTAACAAATATCAACTATTTTCGCTTAATTTATTTGCAAGCATTCTATTTTTTAACAAACAATTATAATATTTTATAATAACTCTAAGAAATATGCGAAAGTTAAATTGTTCTTTATACTATAACAAAGTTTCGAAATTAACAAACTATTAAACAAAGAAAAATTAAATATCTTAATAGAATTTGCTAGAATTATAGATACAAACTTAAATATATAACGTACTTAAATTGTTATTTTGTGCAAATCGACGCAAGATTCTAAGTTCGTATTGCAAATTTCTAAGAAAATCTATTATTAAAACTTTTTTTTTGAAATCTTCTATATTGTTATTTGTATTAATATTAATATTAAGAACGCAATTAATGCAAAGCGCAAAAAGAAAACAAATTTTATAGTAGCAATCTTTTAAGTATCTAAGAAGAAAAAGAGTAAATTTAGCAATATTTGTAATATTAACAATATAATATTTAGTAAAAAGAATGCGTCGATTGTAATACATAATAATAGAATTTTTATTAAATAGATATTTGAACAAAAATTTGTCTACTTCTATAAGACGCGTATTTTTCGAACTTAACAATAAGATTTTATTAATTATACTAAAAGTTCTATAACAAAGTTTTGTAATTTGCTCAATAAAATATTTTTGTTAAAATCTTGCTCAAATTTGCTACAAATCTTTATTATATAATTGCGCTAAACTCTTTTTAAATTAACAAATTATTTAAACACAACTTTAATTGTTGTTAGTTATTATATTGCTCTAGTAATTAATTTTTAATTATCTTAACTTAATTCTACAAAATATTTCTCTCTTAATTTTTTTCTTTATACTTTTGCATATATCTTGCGAAGCTATACTTATATTATAATAAATTTTTACTATCATTTGTCTTAAACTTTAATTACGCCAAATATTCTATTATTTAAAGCAAAGAATACAATAGAAATACTTTTAATACTAATTATAAAAATACTATAAAAGAGTTTCGAACTTTTGTTAATTAACTTGTAGCACATTATTAGTTGTACGTTGCAAAACATAAAAATTTATCTTATAATTAAATTTATCTTAAACAAGATTGTATATATATAGCTAATTTTTTTTAATTTTTTTTTCAAAATTATTTCGAAATTGCAAACTATATATAGACGTTCTAGCTTATATTAGTAGCTCAATTAACAAAATTTATATAAATAAAAAATCTTACTTAATAGTTTAAGAGTAAAATAACTATATTAACTTTTACAAAATTATTACAATCTTTATAATTTTTGTTGTATTTTTATTATTATTAGCGTTATTAATTTAGTCTTCAAGCTTATCAATATCGATTTTTTTATTTTCTTTCTTTTTAATATTGTTAATTTTGTCTTTAATATTTTTAGTACAAATTGCATTAAATTTTATCTTATTTAAACTCTATATTCTATTTCTTTTCTATAAGTTTTATTAATCTTACAATTATAATTTGTGTTTAACAAATTTTTATTATTTCTTTAGATAAATCTTTTAAATTTACAATTTTTTTTTTAAATTTTTTAGCAATTATTTTATAAGTTGTTAATTTCTTTTAAATTAAAAGTAGTATTAATTTTATTATATTACAATTGCAAAGCTAATAAGCATATTTGATACAAAGAATTTACGAAGTGCTATTTAATATCAACTTTATTAAAAATAAAAAAAACTCGAATATTAACGTATACGCACAAGACGACTTCGATAAATAAGTATTTGCTTTTAATTGTTATTGTTTAACTAGAAAGCAAAACAATTAAACAAGATTTTTTGTAATTTTGTTTTAATTATTTAAAAAACAAAGACTTGTCTATTCTTAATATGCAAAAAAAGTTGCGCTATAATTTAAAAGATTTGCAAAGTAATTTTTTTAATAATTTTGCAAAAAATAATACTTCTCTTAATTCTTTATTAAGTAGATCGAAAGACAATTAGTTTTTAACAAGAGTTTTATTGTCTTAATTGTTAATAATTAACTATATTTTTTAAATTTTAAATAGTTTAAAAATAGCAATATATTTAGTTTTAACTTCGAATTATTGAAGAAATCTTTTTGAAGCAAGCAACAAAAAACAAAAGATTAAGACGCAAATATTAACAACTTTGTATTATATAAATATTTGAACAAATTTAACAACAACAAAAAGAATTATTATTTAAGCTTTAAAAATTAATATTGATATTATATTAAATATTATAGAAGACAAAAAGATTAATTACGTACAAAAGATTGCATTATAATATATATTCGCAATAACATATATATAAGATAAGATATTAAAAAATAATATTAAAGATACAAATATAAGTTAATTTAATACTATCATATATTAAAGAGAACAATTAGCTAATTGCTTTTTTCTATTAATATTAAGATTAATTTTCGATTCAATATTATAATTAAGCAAATCGATTAACTTTTAAAGTATTTCTTTAAGAAGTTTTAAACTCGAACTATTAATATTGTCTATTTAATTATTTTCGAAATAACAATAGCAAAAATTAAATAATTTTTGTCTAATCTAAAGCTTGAACTCTTTTATTAACAATTGTATTTAATAATTATTATTGTTTGTCTAAACAATAATATTAACAATTAATAAAGCAATTTAATTGTTAATAAAAATAAGCTTAAAAAAGATATTATACTCTTACAAAGACAAATAGCTTAAAGACAAGTACTAACAAACTATATACAATTTAAACAATCGTTATAGTCTTATTTCGATTATAATTATAAATAAAATAAGAAAAGATTCGAAAAAAATAATTATAACAACTAGAGTTTTAACAACATTGTTTAAAGACTATATTACTAAAAAACAATTACTCTTTGTTGCAAACTTCTAAAAAGTAGTTTGCTCTTTTGTTTAGAATCTATATTTTTTAACAATAAATTAAACTATAAAGTAATTGTCTTTCTTATATCGAAAATCAACATTAAGAAATAATTTATCGCAATTAAAATTTGCGTTAATTTAAAAAATCTAAATATTAAACTTGTTAATATTTATATTTTGTTGCTCTTTACAAACTAGCTTTTATTTCTTGTTAAGAATCAACTTATAACAAAACGCGAATTATAAATATAGTAATTAAGAGCTAGAGCAATCTATATTAACAATTTGTTAATAAAATTATTAAGTATTCGAAAAAACTAGAAAAGTTAAATTCGAGACTTGTATTTAGTACGACACATAATTATTATTACTAAATTTGCAAGCTTGTTGTAAAAGAACATCTTAGTATTGTGTAATATTCGTTGTTGATAAACTACATATCGTAAAAATTATTAACAAGAGATTATAAATAATTATTAAAAAAGCGAAACGTAATTGTTTAAATTTTCGTTTTTAGCTTGTTGTTATATTTAAGACTATAATCGACGCAAAATCTTCAAACTATATTCTATTATTTGACACTTTAATTAAAATTTGTCTTTAAACTTTTTTTGTTACTTTAATACTATCAAGAACAAACAATTTACTAAAGCGCAAAAGAATTGTTAAGTAAACTCTACAAAATTAATCGAATAATTAAAAGCTTTAATCAAGTACTTCTTTATAAACTATTGCAAAAACAAAAAAACAATCAATAATCAAAAAATATCTATTTAAGCTTAAATAACTTGATTAATAAGTTGCTCTTGCTTTATTTTTAATTAAATATAAAGAATACTATAGTTAAATAATTAACAACTAAAAGCAATTAAAGTTTAACAAACTTCTTAATTTACAAAGCTTCTAATATATTGAACAAAATAACAATATTTATCTAAAGTTTAATTTTTAATAATTAACAAAGTTAAATATTAAAGATATTATTGACATTGTTAGAATATTTCTTCTATACAATAGTTTGTCTTATCTTGCAATAAAAGATTTCAACTTAAGAGTTAAAACAAAAATAATATAGACAAAACAAAGTATACAATAAGTTTGCATACATAGCAAAATCGAACACATAATAGAGAGATAATTATTAATTAATATTTATCTTGTTTTAATTAAGACATATTCGAAGTTTAATATAATTAAATATATATTTTTCAAATTTAAGTATTAAGATAAGTCGACTTTAATTAAGTTTGTTTTTCTTAAAATAACGCTAATAACTAAAAGAGTAAGTAATCTCTTTAGATTTAATCTTTGTATCTTTTATCTTAGATCAATATCTTTTAATAACAAGTATCTTCTTTTATATTTTAACTAATTAATAAGTCCTAATTATCTTTGTTTAATTTCTTCGCAAGCATTTTACTTTTAAACAAATTAAATTATTGTTTTACAACAATGCAATACTTCGAAAAAAAAAAAAATCTATTTATATATTCGAATAAAATCTTAAATTTAACAAACTAATCTACAAAGTAAATCGAACTCTATTAATTAACTCGTTAATATTATTAATATTTGCGCAAATTATTAATTCTTTTAAGTCAAACTTCTATGCAAGATTACGTAGCATATTGAGTTCGCAAAGCAACTTTTTGTTAGCAAGTATTTATAATAAAAAAAGAGCTAGCAATGCTATTTTGTACATTTTGCTTAAACTAATATTAAGACAAGCGTTATTTTAGTTAAATTTTGATCAAATCTAGACAAAATATACATTAGATCTATTTTAATTAAAAAAAGAATAAATTGTTTATAAACATAATCTTAATTAAATCTTAACTAAATTTAAGCAAGATATATATTAAATCTATTTTAATTAAAGAAAGAATAAACTATTTACAAACGCAATCTTAATTAAATCTTAATCAAATTTGAGCAAGATATACGTCAAATCTATTTCAATTAAGAGAAGAATAAATTGTCTACAAATATAATCTTAACTAGATCTCAATCAAATCTAGACAAGATATACGTCAAATCTAAACAAGATATATATTAAATCTATTTTAATTAAAAAAAGAATAAATTATCTATAGATGTAATCTCGACCAAATCTCGACTAGATCTAAACAAGATATATGTTAAATCTATTTTAATTAAAAAAAGAATAAACTATTTACAAACGCAATCTTGATCAAATCTTAATCAAATCTAAGCAAGATATACGTTAAATCTATTTTAATTAAGAGAAGAATAGATTGTTTACAAATGTAATCTCGATTAGATCTCGACTAAATCTAGACAAGATATACGTCAAATCTAAACAAAATATATGCCAAATCTATTTTAATTAAAGAAAGAATAAATTGTTTACAAGTACAATCTCGATTAGATTTCGATCAAATCTAAGCAAGATATATGCTAGATCTAAACAAGATATACGTCAAATCTAAGCAAGATATATGTTAAATCTATTCTAATTAAAAGAAGAATAAATTGCTTATAGACGCAATCTTAGCTAGATCTTAATCAAATCTAGACAATTTTGCTTGTAAATATAAGACTATAACTATATTATATATCTTTTCTTTAAGCGTAGCTCTTTGCGTTATTATTCGCACTAAACATAAATCAGTTAGTAGAAAAAATAAATAATCAAATATATTAATCCATATAAACGACACTTTCTAATAAATCTTTAGAATTTATTTAGAGTCTATAATTTAAAGATTTATCTATTTTATACAATAAATAATATAATACTCTTAAGCTTGTTTATTGATACATATCAAATTAGTTCTAATATTAGAAGAAAATTATTCTTAATACTTAAAATTTAAACTATTAGAAAAATCAATTATTAAATAATAGACTCTTTAATCGACTATAATATACAACAAACTAGTTTTTGAAATTTTCTTATATCAAAAAACTAAGATATTTATTGCAAATTAACAAAAATAATTACTCAAAAACAATTAAGATTTAATGTCTCTCTTATATTAAAAATTACATATTACTAGTATTGAAACAATTAATACTTTTTCTTATAATATAAATATCTTTACTTGACATTACTAGTTTTTATATATTTACTAATACTTTATTATAAATATATAAAATCTCCTTTGTAATACTTTTTCTCTATTAAATTTAGCATTTAATTTCGAGCTTTGCAATACAATTTGTTTTTTTAATTTGTTGTTAAAAATACAATAACTCGCAATTTATTTTTAGTTGTTCTTTTACTTTTTATGTTAATGCTCTATATATAATTAATAAACTTAACGATACTAATAATTAAATTACTATATCTTATATTTGTATTACGTATAATTTCGAGTTAAGAAACAACAATAAACTAACATAATATTTTAATCAATACTTAATAACTTAAAAAAAAAAGCGTCGAAAAAAATTTAAACTCAAAATAAAAAAGAAGAAGAAATTCGATAAAAAGAACTTATATTAAATATACAATAATTTTCTTAAAATTAGACAAATAATAGCAAAGATTAATATATTAAATATATTAAGTAAGATAATATATAATAAAGCTCTATAATTGTTTAAACTAAATTAAAATTAATAGTATTATTCGAATACGCATATTACGAAAATTGTAATTTGTTATTTTTTAAGTTCGCAACAAGAAAATATAATTAACTAGAGACAAACTTCGAAGACATCGAATATTTCTGCAAAAAGAAATCTATTAATAGCTTTGCAATCTATTGTCTTCTTATTAATAATAAAAAATACTATAAAGAGAAAAGAGTTAAAGAACTTAATAGTATTATAGTTTAAAAGAATTGCAATCTTTATTAATTTAAAGAAAACACAAAGATATTATTTGAAATTTGTTTAATAATATATAGTTTATTTTAAAATATTATTGACTATAAATTTGTAAAATAGTTAATAAACTACAAATTTATAAAGAGAGTTGTCGATATCTTTTTTAAAAACAAGAATTTTAAGAACTTTCGAAAATAATATAGTTTCTAAAATATTAAAGAATAACAAACATAAATATATTGTATTTTGCACAAAATTCGAAATAACAATTGAACAAGTAAAATTTTTATAATCGCAATCAAAGTTAGCAATTTTGCTATTATCGAATATATTATATATTATTAAAACGTAAAAGATATAATGCGTTTTCTACTTAAATATAAATCTTTTAAAAATAATTTAATCTACGCGTCTATTTAAATTAAAACAATTGACAATAATCGCGTTTATATTAAGATATATACTAGAAATTGATAGTAAATTACGCAAAATCAACTACTAGTAAAAGTTATTATTATTATTATTTTTATAATTACAAACAAGATACAAATAATATATTATTATAGAGATTAAAACTTGTAATCAATTTATATTACTATTAAAAATCTAGATCGAACAACAAGACAAAGTTAAACTCGATTAGAACTAATATTAATCGAATTAATTTCAATTGTAAAAATTAAAAAGAAATATAAGAAATATTTACAAACAAAAATGTATTATTAAACTATAAAAAAGATTTTTAAACGTATATTTGTTAACTATTATTTTTATATTTTGTTGCTAATTTAATATAGAATTTGAGAGTCTTAAAAAGTTTAATATAGATATTCGATATATTAATAGTTTTACAAGAAGCTATTATTTAATTATTAAAGAAATAATAGTAAATTACAAAGAGCAAGTTCTAATTACTAATATTAAGAAAAACAAGTATTGCAATATTTATAGAGTTTCTTTGAGAAAACGTAAAAATCTTACAAGATATTAAAAGTATTGTACTTTTAAATATATTTAAACTAAGCTTATTAAACAATATTCAAATCTACAAAAAGACAAAAAAACGACAATAATTTATTTAATTAAAAACTAAATATCAAATTATAAGTATTACAATGTTTATATTTTAATAAATCTTAATATTTTTTATCAATTGTTTAAGAATATAATTATGCGATTGATCAATTAATATATTGCTTTAATTAACAATATTATTTTTGATATTAACTTTAAAAGATTAACAAAGCAAAAGAAAAAAGAAAAAACAATTGTTAAATTAAAGAAATCAATTTAACTTAACAAACACTTTTATTAAATTTTGAAATTATTAATTTAAAGAGATTTAAGTACTTTAGCAAAATTTAACAATAAAATAAAATCGAACAAAAGACAATAGTAGTATAACTTGTTTTTGCAATAATATTTCTTTCAATAGAAAAGCAAGATACAACTATATATTGTACTTAAGCAATTATAGATTTTGTTATACTTGCTCAATATATATTTTATAACGAGAATACATTAAGTTATATAAAGTATACTTTATATTAAATTAACAACTTAAAAACAATTTTTGCTAAATATTAATTTTAAAATATAATATACAACAAAAACAATAAAAACAAGATATATTTTAATATTTTTAAGCTTTATATTCTAATATATTAAGTAGCTTTTATTTGATTATATAACAATATTTAAAATTTTGATATATTGTATAAAGAAGCAATATATAAGTTTTTATTAAAGCAATTCTATTTTAAAACAAACAAAACAAAAGACTAAAAGAGACAAATATTAATATATAATATTCGATATTACAATTTTATTGTTATAAAAGACTTTATTATATATTTGAAAATTAAAGCAACAATTGTTGCAAGATAAGAATTAAAGAAAAATATTATTTTATTTAATCAAAATTTAATAATTATATTAATAGCACTTAATTTAAATAACAATATACTACTATTTAATCTTAATAAAAACAATTGTTATTAACGAAAAGCTAAAAATATTGTTATAAATAGTCAATTTAATTGTTAGAATTTTATAAACGCTTTAGCAATATTTATTCGAAAGAAACGCAAAAGAGTAGTTAAATTGCTAGGCAAAAGATAGCAATCAGGTAGGCAAGACAAGCAACTAGACAAGATAAAAAGACACGCAAGTAAATAAAACCAACATCTATAGTAATTGTAAAGTAATTGTCTAAAAATTAAGCTAACAATTGAATTATACTTAATTGTTCGAAAGCAAACATTATCGATAGACGTCAAACGTTCTCTTGCTATTAAACAAAAGCATCAAACACAAATCTTGTAACACATACTCTTCTTAAAAAAAAAGACATTAATACTCTTGTTATGTTGCACTCTTTATTTAACTTTTAAATTCAACTATTATTTTGTCAAGATTTCAATTGTCTAATTAATAAAAATAAATTTGTTGTTCTTGTCTATTTAAACGTTATGCTTCTAAATAATCTTAATTCAATTCTTCTTAATATCTAGTTTATCGTAAAACTTTTCGTCGCGTTAGCGATAAACGTTCTTTTTTGCGTTCGAGTACATTTTATTTATGTTAATTGTTGCAAAGTTGTTCTAGAATTTATCTTCGAATAATTCGACAATCTTAACAATCTAAATTAATTTGCTAACGAATTCGACAATATTTTTGAGAAACGTATAAATATCGATCTTAACAATAAAGTCGAAAATAGTATTGCAACTATTTTGTATAGCTTGAAAACGCACTATTGTTTTGTTCAAACTATTTGCTATTTTATTCAGCAAATATTTAACAATTGTCGCAAAGCGAACTATCTAACAATTAGTAATAAAGATATTTGTAAGTTTAATAGTATTTGCAAGTCTAGTAGCTATGCTTTTGCGAATTGATTTGTCTTTCGAATTTGACGTTTAACGAACAATTTCTATTTCGATTTTTGACTTTTTCGCGTAGCGCTTCAACAACTTTAAATCTTGAGAGACGAAGAATAAAGCAAAATCGAAAAATATATCTTTCTCGATTGAAATCGAAACTAATTTGTTTATTTTTATAATCGAAACTACACGTTTGCGAGACGACATTATTGTTTCGAATAAAATATAATCGACGTTTGTTTTTTGCGTCTTTTGCGTTCTCAATAAAGTTACGCTTTCGCATTTGATTGTTTGACGAGCTTCTATTAATATAATCTTCTTGTTAAGATCGTTTCTTTTGATGTTTTTCTTGTAGTATAAATTCGAAGACTAATCGCCTTTTATAACGAGATTTAAAACAAACTTGTAAATTTTGTAGTTTGCAAAGATTTAGTCTTTTCTTAAGAGCAACAACTTGTTAAAACGTATTAATGTCTAATAAAACATAATGCTATATACGAGATTATTTATTTTAGTTGTTTTGTATCTTTTTTGCGAATCGACAATTTAAGTAGATCAAATATCGACATTGTTTTTCAAAATATATCTTTTCTTAAAAACATTAACAATACTTATAAATACAAAGATAGACTCTAGAGACGCACGTAACATGCAAATATTGTTGTTTTTGTTAAAAGTTGCAAGTTATAAAGAGAAGCGATTGCGTATTGTAATGTTGACGCAAACGACACAATTTATATTGTAATTAATAAGACACGTATAATTTAATAAATAGCTAAGATAATTGTCGATATCTATCTCTCTATTAAATCAAAATAAAGTAACACTTATTTTAATTATCTTTGCGCTCAAGATCTTTTTGTCAAAAATTAAATAAACAAAAAATACGTTATTGTCTTTGCGAAACATAATTATAGTAAAATAGTTGTTAAGTATAAATATTTTACAAATAAATTGTTCGACGTCTATTATAGTATATTTTTTAAAAAAATTGCGTTTGATTTTAACATTCTTTAAACTTAGTTTGTCATCTTTTGTTTTAATTTAGTTATTATTATTTTGCTAATTTAGAGTGTTCGCGAAATCGTTTTTGATTGCTTAATTAACAACTTTATATTTGCGAGTTTTTGCGACATTTTAATTAAGATAAGAGTTTTTGTTCTTTTTGTCAAAGATTATGTTAATTGATTTTTAAATAATAATAATAGACAAGCGATCTTGTAATACAATAGCAATAATAAAGATGCTATTGTCGATAATATAAAGATAATAGCTAACGATAGTAAGCAAGAATGCATATTAACAAGATCAAAAATAATAAGCTTTAGTAATATTGTTAATATCAATGTTAATTGTACTAGTATTCTAGTAAATTGCGCTTTATGTCACAATTCCAGGCTAGACAGGCTTCGCCCTTCGATTACCCTTCGAGTCTTCGCCCTCTAGCCTTAGGTATACTACGAGTAACGTCTAGCGCCTTGGCACCTATAGTATTTATATTTATTTCTTGTACATAGTTAATTTTGCATAGCTAGTATTCTTATTAATCAACTATATACTAGCTATCAAAGCTCTAATCTTAACATAATATTAGCTATTTTTTTTAAATACGACTTTGCGAATTGTATCTTAAAGATACTTATATTCGCTAACTTTTTTTCTTCGAAACGTACTTTAAATATAAAGTTATTAAAGCAACTTTAAATATAAAGTTACTAAAACAATTCTAAATATAAAGCTACTAAAATAGGCGCTTTGCAAAGCGTAATTAAGTTGCGACAATAAGCATCTTTTAATTAATATATAACTTAACGATGTTTAATTTCGTTAACTCTTTAGTAATTTTATTAGAAAAAATAAACGACAAATTGTCTTAACTACAATTTAATAAATTTGCTAAAATGAAATTAATAAATTTGTTAGAATAAAGAGACGACAAATTGTTTTAACTTCGATTTAATAAACTTGCTAAAATAGAATTAATAAACTTGCTAAAATAAAACTAATAAACTTGCTAGAATAAGATCAACAAATTTGCTAAAACAACAATCACAATACAATTTCGTTATTGTCTTCGAACAACACTTTTGTCTTTGTATATTAGAAGATTCGCTACGCGACAAAACAATACTTTAAACAACATTTATTTTCAATATTAAAAATTTTGTTTTGCGAATAATATAAGTTCTTTAATATTTGCATAATTTTAAACGTATTTAATCTTAAGCTCTTACTTTTGTTTACAAACATTTGTATTATTTGCATTTTATTTATATTTGCAACATAATTAACAAAAAATTAGTTTCAAAAAGCAAAATCAAGTTTAACTCTAGCAAGAATCGCAAATTATTTAAGAAACTCTTAACAAATAAAAATTAATTAGATATTAATGTTGTTTCTTGTTATAATTACTATTTTGTAAGCTCTTTATTAAATTAAAATAACTTCAAAGACAATTTAGAGCTCGAAGAGCACTTTAATTCATTTAAGTACAATGCATTCAAATTCTTGTTATTTGTTCGATTCAATTTTTACGAAATTATAATTAACAAACTAATTAAATCAAATTTGTTTAACGACATAAATTCGCTAAATATATCAATTCGATCTTTGATATATTAGTCGCTAAATAGCAACTTTGCTTAATTTTGTAACAAATATATCAAAAAAGAAGACAAAAATAAGTTAAATTAACATTGCACTTTAATTAATTAACTTAACAATTTTAACAAAAGTTAACAAAAAACGTCTTAATTTTTTTGAGAAGCAATTAAGAGTAACGTAGAGAAATAATTTTAACTACTTTATAAAAATAATATTATTATTGTCGAACTTCAAGTCGATAAAAAAATCAATTTTGACTCTATTTATTAGCTAAAAATTTAAATTAATTCTTTGCAAACTTATTTAAATTAAGCGAAATTAACAATAAGTATTTGCAACAAAATAATATATTGTCTTTAACAAAAGCGCAACGACGCTTTAGCTTAATACAATTTGTTTAAAGCTATTGTACGTTAATTAAAACAAAAGGGTTTTTTTTGAAGTAAAGAAATTGCACTTATTGAGTCTACTTACGTAACTTACAACTTTAACAACAATAGCAAATATAATTACTTTTATAAATTTAATTTATAAACAAAAGATTAACTTAACAACGTCTATTTTGTTCGTAATCTTAAGTTGAAGCTACAAAATATAAAAAACAATAAATACTTTTTTGATTTCTTTATCTTTATTAAGAATCTTAAAAAGTTTAAACAATAAATTATTGTATTAATTTCTAAGTTTAGCAATGCTTTTCAACGTTTTATCTTTAAAAAAATCAAATTTAGTCTTGTTGTTATCAAAATTATTAACGATGTTTTTAAAAAAATTAAATATTGTTTGTTCGATAAATCTATTAATTCTTATTTAACAATAAATAATTTGCTTAAAGATCTAAGTACTTAATAAAACAATTTAAACAAAAAACAACATAACTTTGTTAAAATTACGTTGTTCGAATTTATTATAAAAAATATCGAAATTTTTAATTAATATGTTAATCGCTTTATATCTACGACAACTAAAGTCTTTATGTTAAAAATTAATAAAATATATTAATTTGACAAAGGTTTAAGCTATAGACTTTAAAGTTGTTACGTTACTTTAACAAATTATATTATTTTAAATCAACTTATTAAATTGATTCGTAAAATCGATTTAAAACTTTAGCAAATAAAGAGATCTCGTTCGACTATTATTCGAACTTTCATTTATATATAAGCTATTAATAGCATTAATAAACGCAATAATCGCATTAATATTTCTAAGTTTTTTAGACGTATTAATACGAATGCTTGCGATATTAATAGCTTTAGCATACATATTTTTATTTGCAATTGAAAACAAAACATAGAAGCATAATTTTAAGCTTTTAAGAACAAAATTAAATCTCTTAATCTTTGTCGAAAATGTCTTAAGCTAAAATATAGATCGCATTATAAAAATTTTTTTTGCAAAAACAAGTTAGCTAAGATTAAAAATAAAGCTTTTGTTAAGTTTAAAACTTATAACGTTAGCGACTTCGAGTTAACAATATTTAGAGAAAATAATTTCTTTAATATTTTAAATAACAATTTAAATAACTTTAGCGAATTAAAAAACTAAACGTTCTTAACAAGAGTCGTAGTTTAAGATAGAAATTAACGCTTATACAAAAGACAATAAAAGAGCTCAAAGTTATGTTTAACTTATAAGATAAAATTTTGTTTGTTAAAGTCGAATTTAGTTCTAGCGTTATTGACGACAAGTTGCTTAACAACTAGCAACTAAATTTTTATGTTAAAATTTGTTCAAATTAAGTTTATTTGCTTTTCGATAAATGTTATGTTAAGACAATACTACTTATTGATATCGAAGTCTTTAATAGAGTGTTTGTAAATAAAAAGTTTGTTAAACTTTATAAGCTTTTTATTATGTTGCTTCGAAATTCTATTAAATTGCGTTTAACTAATAACAAATTCGCCTCTAATATTATTTATGTCGCTTAAGTTATTGTTAATCTTAGCAAGCATATTAATATCTTATAATGTTTAATAATTAAATTAAGACAATTTGCAATTATTTTTGATATATTTTAGATTAAGAAGCATGACGTACGAATTAAAGATAATACACGATTTCTTGAGTTTAATTTTAATTATTGCATAAAGCACTACTTGTTAAATTAACAATTGTTAGAGATCTTTAACAATTAACGCAAGTAACTAGAACGTTTGTCTTTGAAGTCTCTTAATAAAGTCGACGTTTATTAAATAAATGTCTTTGCATTCTTAAAGCTTGTTAACAAAGAAAGCTACGAGATAGTTGTTATACTACTTAAGCATTTTGTTATGCTAAATTAATCAAAGGAAAACGATAGATATTTAGCTTGCATTATAGGCGACAATATTACAATAAACGTTGCAACTATAATTTTCGATAATTACAATAAGTTCTATATAAAGCTTAAACGAAATTCTTCTAGTTTAAAGCAATTAAAGAAGTAGATTTACTTGAAGTTTAGACATTAAGTTAAGCTTTTTAACTTATAGAAAGCTAACAAGTTGTCGTCAAATAAAAGCATTAATTATGCTATTAATTTTGTTCTAGAAGCAACTTCTTTAATTAAAAAAGTCTATAATGTTTCTCGTTAAGAAAAAGAGATTATTAGAGTTTACTTAGATAATATAAAAAGCAAAGATCAAATTTGCAACAATATCTTACAATATATTGTTTTTACTTTTATAATTAAGAAGCTTAATAAGAGTTTGCGTATCTACGTAAATTATAGAGATCTTAACGCTTTAACAATTAAGAATCGCAATATTTTATTGTTAATTTAAGAGATTTTGCAACAATTATGCAAGATTAAGTACTATAGCAAGTTCAATATTATTGTCGCCTTTAACGAAATTTAAATGCGTCTTAATAACAAATATAAGACAATCTTTATTATTTGTTACAATTTATTTAAGTACATCGTAATGCCTTTTGAGCTATATAATGTTCTAGTTACGTTTTAGTCTTTTATTAATAAGACTCTCAATCTCTATCTAGACGATTTTTGCATTGTCTATATAAATAATATCTTAGTCTACAATAATATTGAAACAAAATATAAAAATTATGTAAACAAAGTTTTCGCTAAGCTTTATAACGCAAATCTTTACTTAAATATTAACAAATGTGTCTTCTTTATTAAGCAAATTAAATATTTGAATTTAATTATTATTATCAAGAGAATTTGAATAAATCTTAAGAAAATTAAATGCATTTTTAAGTAAGAAGCTTCTATTTACGTATGCGACGTACAAACCTTTTTAAACTTCGTCAATTTCTATCGACGATTTATTTATAATTATTTGAGTTTAATTAAATCTTTGTTAGCGCTTAGTAAGCTTAAGAACAAGAGTCTTAATTTTTTATAACAATTTGACAATTTTGAAGATCTTGTATTTAAAGCTCTTAAACAAGTCTTTATCGATTAATTTATTTTGTATTATCTCGATTTTAATTTAAAAATTTAAATCGAAAGCGATGTCTTCGACTTTGTAATCGTTATTGTGCTCTCACAAATAAATTTGAATAAATTGCTTTATTTAATAATTTACATGTTTAAAATTATGTTGTTTGCAAAGTGCAATTACGAAATCTATAACAAAAAATTGTTAATTATTGTTTGCGCTTTTAAGAAGTAACATCTAAAGTGTATTAATATGTTTGTTAAGTAATTTATTAAAATTATTATCGATTATTGCAATCTAAAGCATTTTATAACTATTAAGCAACTTAATTGTTGTTAAGTTTGTTGAATCGAGTTCTTGTTTAAATTTAACTTTAAGATTATCTATTAATTAGACGTGCTAAACGCGAAGTTAAACAACTTGATTAAACAATTACAAGATTTGCTCTTTAATAAAGACGATTTTCGCAATTAATTTTAACGATAAACAATTCTTAAATAACACAATTTAAAACTAGATATAATTAAAATTGTTGTATTAATCTTGCTACTATTAAGTGTTATCTACAATTTAGTAACAAAATTGATTTGTTTGTTTTAAAACTTTATTAAGTTTAAACTAATTGTTAACAAAAGAATCGCAAAAGCTTGCAAAAAGTTTACTTAAATCTCATTAATAATTAACAAAGATATAAAATTACTTACGCTTTTATTGCTTGCAATACTTGCATTATTTTAACAAAATAAACTTCATTTCGCTAGATTTTTTTTCTTAGTTTTGTCGTTTATTATTGTTGTATTTACGATCTCTTAATCTATAGTTTTGTTGTCTTTAATTGTCGATTTTGCCTTTTTTTTCGATATATTTGTTTTATTTACAACTTATTTGTCTACATTCGCAATTTCTTTTATAACTTAACTTTTGTTCGCTATCGCAATCAATTCAATAAAAGAGAAGAAACTTAAGACAAAACTTAATTTCGAAGTTTTTGTTCAATAAATATTAAAAATATATTTGCATAATAAAAAAAAAGACAAATTATTTAAATTAAAGAAATTAATAAACAAAAAATTTTAATTATTTTTTGCAAAACAATTAAGCTAGAATTCGAGAATTATATAATAATCGAATACTTAATGATCAATATTAAGCATCTATTCGTTCGAGACAAAATATATGTGCCTCGAAGCACAAATAATATTCTTCGAGTCAAAGCAATTAAATTTTAGCATAAATTGTTAAGCGCTAAGTACTTAAGTCAAACAACTATTTTCGAGAAAGTACAGTATTACTATTATTGATTTACATTGTATTTAGACGTCAAAGAATACGTTAAAAGTTATTTGATTTACAAACACATTAAATTATATTGCAAACATAAATATAATTTATTAAAGTCTTTGTCTATTTTAAATTGTTATTAATAAAACATATTTTGCAACTTTATTATCTCTTTGTTGTTATATCGTTATAAAGAAAAGATCTTCTAGTATATCTTAATAATAATTGATAGATTATTCAAGAATAAGAAGTTTATATTTATAAACTCTTTGAAAGTTAAGATTGTTGTTTAAATCTTTATTAATTTTGTTTGACGCATTAAGAACTTTCTAATTATTATTGTTTTCAATAGAGACACTTAATTTATTGCTTATTTTTGACAACGTTTTTGCAAAAAATTAGGGATCAAATTTAAATTGTTAATTGCGTTTTATCTAGAAATCGACAATTAAATCGAAAATGTTAATGTTGTTCTTAAGTAGTATCTTCGAACATACGTGCAATACAATTAGAATAACTAGATTAATTATCTTGTTATCGTCGAATTTGTCGCAAACAATTATATTAGCAAGTTTATTAATTTATTATTCTTCTTTGTTATTAAAGACTATTTGTCACAATTAGATCTAAAGTTATTTATAGTTTTTTTTGACAACATTACGTTTGAAGCTTGTTGCGACATAAAAAACGTTAATAAGATTGTTAAAAAAATTAAGATCTTGCGAGACTTTCTTTGACAAAAATTTATTTAAATTTAAATTAAATAAGTAGAATTCGCTAATTGCAAACGCGTTGCGATCTCGAAATTCAAAATCAATAATTAAGTTATGTTCGATATTCGAAATATTAAAACGACTTAATTATGCAAGTTTTTGAAGCATAAGAATGCAAGTCTCTATAAGATTATTCGAGCAATTAACAATTACGTTTACGAATTAGAATTGCTTGAATTAATAAAAATTTATTTAGTATTTTATTTATAACTTTTGAATTTTAACAAGAGCAAGCTCTTGCTAAATTAACGAATTAAGCTTTTGTTGTTTGTCAATATTGTTAACAACATTAATAATAATTTCGAATATTATATTAAAGGCATCGAGACATCACGATACAATATGCGCAAAAATAACAATAACGTAAATTTAAATCTAATTGTCATTAATTACAAACGCAAAATGCTACAATATTAAATTCTTTTTACGAACTACACAAACTACAACGATAAATCTAAATAACTAAATAACTTTATAACTAATAATTGCTTTAACTTTGTTGTCGACTTTTATTACGAATATCTAGACGCAACAAGATTTTATTAAACATTCAAAACATCTTTTGATTAAAAATCTAATAAGTAGAATAATTCGTATTTATACGTTTTTGCGCTCTATTATTACTATTGTCAAAACATCGCTCAATATATATCTATAGCTCTCTTTGTCGCACCTAGAATCGATTTCGAAAACGCATTATTAATATATTATTATCGCTAAAAGTTATTTGTTATGCATTTACAATTAAAATTAAATTCGATATATTATTTTGTCTTCTATTGCACTTAACAAGAATTCCAAAAACGCATTATTGATACATTATTATTGTTAAAAGTTAGTCGACATACATTTGAGATTCTTGTCGTCGCCTCTATAGTGTCTTTATTAGGCATTTTATGATTGTCTCTTCTAAAGATTCTTTAAATTAAAATTAACTTAGCATTTCTAAATATACGCACGACTATATATAAATTGTTGTTAAGACACTTTTACGTTATTTTCTTTCTTTATGTTGCAAGTTTAGACGAATGTGTTTGAATATAATCAAAATTTGACAAATTTCGACTTTTTGTTGTTATTATTCTCTTTGTCGTCGTCGATTTCCTTTTAGATTACGTAATTGATTGATCTTTTAAACTTTTTTAGATATAATCGACTTCTTGTTTTTTGCGTTACGTAATTTAGACTTTTTTCTTAAGATTAGAATTAATAATCTTTTGTACTCTCTTTAATTTTTTTATATTTGATGTTTTCTTAAAATTTATTTACTTTTTTTCTCTTTTAATCTTGTCGTCGTTCGACAAATTGTTCGAAATTCGATTTTTACTATTCGACAATCGCTCGACATTCGATTTTCGTTGTTCGACGATTGTTCAACATTTTATTTTGAACATTAGATTGTATTTGATAAACGTGTTCGATACTAATCGAAGATAATTAAGAGTTAACTAAAATATTATTCGCAACATGTACGCTCTTTGCTTAGCATATTATTGTTTTTTGCACATTTTGTTTTAAAATTTTCGATTATTTCTTTTTACTTAACGAATTTATTTTTTTGTTCGACGCGCATCGAAAACTTCAATTTTAATCGCCAAATAATATTTGATATGTACTTGATATTAATCGAAGATTGTATTCGACAAGCATTTGAGATCAATTAAAGTTAACTAGAAACGTTAACTAAGAGGTTCGACATTGCTTCGTCGAAGCTCACGAGTAAAAGAAAGAAATAGTGTTACGATTTTAAGTTAGGCAAACTTTGCCCTTTAATTACTCTCTAGGTCTTCGCCCTTTAGCCTTAGATATACTACGAGTAACGCCTAGCGCCTTGGCATCTATAGTACTTATATTTATTTCTTGTACATAGTTAGTTTTGCATAGCTAGTATTCTCGTCAATCAACTACATACTAGTTATCAAAGCTCTAATCTTGACACTTTATAACTAAAACTTATAAAGCGCTTGCTATAAATAAACAATAGATTATAATCGTTTAACGTTACGTCTAAACAAGTAGTTTATTGTTATTAATTCTTGAATATTGACAACAACAACATCAAGATAAAGTCTAGACGTTGTTGCTTTTTTTGCTATTTGTAACAATCTTAATTTTAGACAATCTATCTCTTTTTTTAAACATAAGCGCGTTTTCTATTGTCTTAGACGATTGTTCGCGCTTCTTTGGCAATAATACGAGAACAACGATATCTACTAGAGATGTCGAGACAATTACTTTAGATATTGTGATAATTGTTTTAAGACGTCTTATAGTAGAAGAAATAGATACTTTATATTTTGTCTTGTAATTACTAACAAGATCTACAAAATTATCTAGCAAATTCTCGTTATATTATCGATTTCACTTAGTATTGTAGCCCTTTTATCGAACAAGATACTTCAAAATAAGACGATCTCGCCTATATTGACGAATGCGATGTTTGATAAAAACTTTAATCTCGTAAAAATGCTATTCGATATTTAATTCAACAACAATTTTCGAATAATCTAGTTTTGAACGATTGTACGAGTCTTTATCGTCTAGCGCTAACTCAAGATAAACAATAAATATAACTAGATAAATTTTTCAATCTATCAAGAGATTCAATTTGTACGCTAGATTGTCTTTTTGTTCGAGAATCTTAAGAGATCCAATGCATTGAATGGACAACTTGAACGATTTGGCGAACGACAAAAAGTAGCTCTTGTGAAGACGAAGATATCTCTGTCGAAGACTCGTTGTAAGCTGCGACAAGCAATGATTCCTTCGTGGGAACTTCGTTGCTAATCGTGTTAAGTGAAACTGCCTATTGCATTCTTTCGAACTTATTAACTACTCGTTTAAGTAGAGTCTTGTCGATTGTCCATCTAGCTAGCCAAATTCGCTTGTCTTTACTAGACTAGACAAATTGAGCAAATCAACGAGTTCTATCTATAGATTCGAGTAAAGATAAGCGAGGCAAAAACTTGAAGAGCTTCTTAGCTCTTTGCCTAGTTGACTCACTAATGCAAGAGATATACTAATGCCCAATAGTGCAGAACTGCAAGATTTGGTAAGTGAGAGCGAAAAGGGCAAGATTAATCAATTTGATTGAGGAAGATATCTCAATACGATTAGATAGACATCTACGTGAGACAAGCGAATGTTGGCTCTAATACAATAATCCAATGTCTAGTAACTACAAAAGGCGAACAAATGCTAGCTCTAATGCAATAATTCAATGTCTAATAAATGCAAAATGCAAATAGATAACAACTCTAATATAGTGATCTAGTATCTAGTGATAAATGCGAGACTAGATAAGAGAACTAGCGATTAATGTCGTTCGTCTAAATTAGATAGGCGATTGACTCGAATTGTTGCTTGAAGCTATTATTTGCTAGACAAAAGATAACAACTAGACAAGCAAGACAAGCAACTAAACAAAATAAAAAGACACGCAAGTAAACAAGACAAACATCTATAGTGGTTGTAAAGTGATTATCTAAGGACTAAGCTAACAATCGAGTTATACTTGATTGTTCGAAAGCAAACGTTATCGACAAACGCCAAACGTCCTCTTGCCATTAGACAAGAGCATTAGGCACAAATCTCGTAATATAAATCTCTATACAACGTTGCTAATTTAAATACTCGCAAACAAAATTTGTCTTAAATTAAAAATTATTTTATTAAGATTTATATATTCTTAATTTGTTAAAAATTAAACAAAAAGAATTATATTAATTTAGATTAATTGCAAAAGAACTTTATTTAATATGTCTCTTAATAGCGCAAAAAAAGAAATTAACAAAAAAATTGTATATAAATGCAAGACGAAGAATTTAACAAAAATTATTAAAACAACAAATTAACAACAAGAAATAACAAATATATAGAAAAACTACAATTTATTATTATAATATTTAATTATTTGCAATTAAGATATAACAAACAATTACAAAAATATACAAAAGTATTTATTAAATTAAAACGCTAAATTAACAAAGAAGTTACTAATAAGATATACAAAATATACAAAATAAAAAACTATTTAAAGAATATAAACAAAAATTCTAGATATTTGTATTTTCGATGCTTTTGTAACTTGTTATATATTATTTGCAATATATATTTTGTATTAGCAAATCAAAAATGCACAAAATACTATATTAACAATTTTATTAATTAGAATTAATACAATACAATCTATAATTTATAATTTAAGAAAAACAAAATTCAAATTGCAAATAAATAAGCAAAACAATATTAAATACAAAAAAGAATTCGACAACGTAATTGCTAAGTTAAATTATATTTAATTCGAACTAGCTTAGATTAATAAAGCAATAAAAAATAAAATAAAAAATAAAAAAATTAAGTAAAATTAAAAGAAATAACAATAAGAAAAAAAAATATTATTAATAAAAATATTTCATTAAGAATAATTAAACAAAGAGTTGAATTATTTTGAAGTATAATAGTATTGTCTCTCTACTTTTTTACAAGTTTTTATCGAACAATATTAAAATGCTCTATAAAGAAATATTAATAATTATAACTTTTAAGACAAAGAAAATAACTAGTTTCTTCGACGCTATATTAAATTCTATTTACAATATTAAAAACTCTATCTTTTAAAAAAAAAATTTGACAAATTTTTAAAAGATACTTAAAGAGACAAGCAACGCTACTAATAAAAATAACAAAAAAGAAAATATTAAGAAGTTCTTAAAGTGCAATTTCTAATCTATGTTCGACTACTATAACAAACAACATATTAAGAAAAAAGCTCTTTTTGTTATTAAAAAGAAAAAGATAAAAACAAAGAAAAATGCGACAAAAATATTTTATTAGTATTGCTTATTAAATAGTTACAAACAAATAATAAGTAATTTTCGAATTAAATTATCTAAATTTTTTTTTGCAATTGCAATAAGTATTTAAAGATTAACAAAGTTAAAATTAAAGTACAAAATAAGCAAATTATTATTAATATTAACAAAGAGACTATTGTTTTATTATTGTTCAAAAATTATAGTTAGAAGAAGATTAAATATAATAATCAAAATACATAACTAGCAATATAGCAAGAAAATATTAATAGTATCTACAAATATATAATACTTGCAATTAACTTTAACATTAAGTATTAAAGCAATTTTAGTAACTTTAAGAAGACGCGCAAGCTCAAGAAATATATTAGTTGCATTTGCAAAAACTTTATTGCAAAGTTAAAATATAAAGTTATAACTAGTTGTTAACAAACAAAAACAATTTATCTAATTAACAAATTTGCACTTTGCGCAAAACACAAAAAAAATAATAGTAAAAAACAAATAAAAATGCGACAAAAGTATTTAATTAATACTACTTATAAAATAAACAAATTCAAAAAGTTTCAAATCTTTGTATTAAGTCTCTTAAATTATTTTGTAATCGCAATAAATATACAAGAACTAATAGAGTCAAAACTAAAGTACAATTTAAACAAATTATAATTAATATTAATAAAGAAACTAGGATATTACTATTGTCTAATAATAAAGATCTTAAAGAGCAACAATATAATCTTTAAAGATATTTAATCTAAATTAAGTCTAGAAAATATCTAGATTAAGTTTAGAAAACATCTAAATTAAATCTAAAAAACATTTAAATTAAGTCTAAAAAATATTTAGATTAAATCTAAAAAATATCTATATTAAATCTAGAAAACATCTTAATTAAATTGTTGCTAAAATAGTATTAAACTAATTACTTAAAATATTTAATCTAAACAAGTTCTTGCTTTTTTATTATTTGTGTTAACTTTAAGATTTGTAGCTTTGTTATCGGAAAAGACAACAATAATAGTAACAAAAAAATTCTATTTAACAATTTGCAAAAAAACAATAAATAAAGAATCTTCTTTTTAAGCGTATACGAGTTGCATTATTTACAATAAAGCTTATACTTAAAAAAACTCTTTGTATTATAATATTAACAACAAAGTGCAAATACAAACAAAATACGTATAAGAAAAAAATATATAAAGAACACAAACACAACAAAAAAATTTAAAGTTTCAATAATTAGAGTCTTCGAAAGCATAAAATTTAATTGAGATTGTTACTTAAAAAAACAATAAATAGAGTTAAATATTTATTTATAATTTATAATATATAATTGTTAAAATTTACGCCTTCTTTTAAAGTGTACTTTAATATACTTAATTTTGTTTGTTAATTAATCTCTTCATTTGCGTTGTTTGCAATTCGTTTGTTTGTTTAAAAACTTAACAAAGAATATTTTTGTCTAAAAAGAAATTAACAAGAAAATAAATATATATATATTCTGACAAAATAATTTAAGAGAATTAATTAAAATATATAATAATTGTCTTAAGATTAACTTTAACATAATATTAACTCTTTTATTATTGTCAAATATTGCTTTATTGTTTAATATAACAAATAATTGGTCTTTTTTAATAAATAAAAGCAATCTAAGTATAGTGCAATTAATAAAAGTAAAGTTACACTATTTAATCTTATCAAATATTGCGTCTTTGCTATCGAAATTCTAATTAAACAATTTAATTAAAATTTTATTTATTAGACTATTAGACAACAATTAACTAATTGTTTGTTTTTTTTCGTTCTACTCTCTTGCGTAATATAACGTTGAACTTATACTATTATATAAGAGAGTCGAAAATAGAGACGACATTAAAGATAAAAATACTATTGCCAAATTATAAGAGAGCGCTCTATTAATTACAAAAAGACAAATTAATAGTAACTTAATTTGTACTCTATTTCTTATTAATTTAAGTAAACAAGAAATTGATAATTGATTTTGCAATTAAAATAGCTATCTAACAAATATATTGTTGTCGACAAAATTTAACTCGAGATCTCTAGAAAATAAAAATAAGATTTGTTTCGAAAATAAAGAAAACAATAATATATTGCTATAAGTAAGTTGTGTTAAAAATCTCTTAATTTTGCTATTTTGTATTATAAAAAATAGAATCGACAACTTTAAAAAAGAGATAAAACTATTAATTAGTTTGTTATTTATATTAAAAAATTAAACACATTTTGTTCGATATCTTTCTTGCATCTTTAAACAAAGTAATATATTTAACAATTTCTTTCTATATCGATTGAATACAAAGTTTGTAAATAGTGCAAAAATAATAAATATTTAATACGTACAACATCTATTTCGTATTTATAATATTTTTAGTCTTTTTTTTATTTTGTTAACGCAAAAGAGCTAATTTAACAAAAGATAAAAATTCGAATATAGAAAAAAATTAAAAAGAAAATACAAAGTTAGTTTTTCGATAATTTAAAATTCAAAAAGTTGTGTTTTTAAATAGAAAAAATATTTTTGTTAAAGCAACAAAACATAATTTTAATAAATTAACAAAATTATAATTGTTTTCAACAAGTTGTATAAAAGTTACAAAAGAATTACAATATAAATTAAAACAATAAATATTATATATTTTTTTATTTTGCTAAGATCTAAGCAAGATCTTAATTAAATTTAGAATAATTTTAATTGTTAACATATCTTAATATATTACAATAGTTTCTCTTTGTTTTTTTTCTTTTTAAATATTATTTTTCTTGTTTTTAAAATACGTATTTTTACTCAAGTGCTATTATAAACTTGTACAAGTTGTATTATTAATATATTCGAGTATTTTAATTGTTGCTACTTATAACTTCTAAACAAACTTCGCAAATATAACAAATAAACGCATTGTTGTTTCTTCAATTTTTAAAAATATATATTGATTTATTTTATAAAAGAATAATAACAATTTTAATACTAATACGAACTTTAAGATCTTTAAACTCTTATGTATTGCAATTAAATATAGAAGACAAATATTATTAATTAATAATAAAGAGAACAAAAAGATAAAATTGTCGTCTTTATAATTAAATTACAATATAAGTCTTTTTCTAATTATTGAGCGTTTTAATAATTTAATGCAATTTACAATTAAAATCTCGTTTATAGAGAACAAATTTCGAAAAAAGAAAGTGTGTATCTTATAGTTGTTTTAATCTTTCGACAACAAAGTTAATATTTTGTTTTCGAAAATTAATAATATAAAGTTTACGTTTCAAATATTCGAGTCTATAAATAGACGAAACAATATATTGTTATTGCGCAAGATTCGATATTGCAATAAAGAGCTTTTTTAAAACAAAATAAAACAATATTAAAAATATATCTTTATATTAAAGTATAAGATTGTTGTATTTAATATACAAATATATTTTTAAATTACGCTTGTTACTAAGTATTTTAATAAAAAATATAAATTTTAAATCGATTTTCGACAAAAAGTTAAATTGTTTATACTAATAAAATATATATAAAAAAAAATCAAATTGTTTAGATTGCGTCAAAAATTAGCGTAACAATAATATAAACAATATTTTTGTACTAAAGAAGACAAGAAAGATAACGTTGCTAGCTCTTTTTATAATAGAGATATATTTATACACAAATAGCTTTATAATACAATAGAAAATTGCTAGTTTTATATAATAGAGTAGATTTGCGAAGTAATCAAAAATTACTATAGTTTTAATAATAATAAAAAGTCTTATAACTATATTTAGATCTTGCTAAATAAATTTGTCTTTCTAAAAAAAAACTATTAAAATATAAGTTTACTTAAATTGACTAAAATCTTGTTAAATTATAGCTAAATTTAAGTTAACGCAAAGAAGATATTTGTAAATTTGATAATAATTAAAACTTTTACGTCTTTGTTCTTTAACAAAAATCGAGAAAGTTTTAAAACTTACTTATTAATTAAATATATATTTAGTTTTATAATTTTAAAAATAATAAAAATAGTAAAAACTATAGTTTGTTATTACATTAAGAAGTACAAATACAAAGTTTATATATTAATTAATTTCGAGAAACAATATATTAAGAATATGTTCTTTACTTTATTAACAATTAATATTCGAATATTAACAAAATATTAATAGATATCTTTAAAAAGATATAAAGAAGATAAATTTTTTAGCTTGCAACACAAAGAGAGAAATGCATACAAAAATTGTTGCAAAAAATTATATTTCGCAACAAAAAAGCTCTTAACATATTAGACAACAAAATTTTTTTATATTTTTCTTTTAACAATACTCTCTTGAACTTAAATACTAGTAAATCGAAGATTAAGTACTTCTTAAAACAACATAATTAACAAAAGAATAAAAAAACTCGTATAGATACTTAAAATAGAGATTTTGTACTAAAAAGCTTAAACAATAATAAAGTAAATAAGAATAAATTTATTTTTATTATTAACTAATAACTTAAATAGAGAAAAAGTGCTAAACAAATAAATAATTGTTCTATTAAAATAACTTGATTTCGAAGAAGTCTAAACAAATCTTGTCTATATTTGTCAAATATTAATAAATAAGTTAACTAATTGCAAAAGTAATTGTAGAAAGATATTGTTAAAAAGAACAGCAATTAAGTAATTATTCTCAATTAATAGCAAAGATCTAGATTAAATCTTCGTTAAATCTTTGTCAAATCTTCGCTAGATCTTCGCCAAATCTTTATTAGATTTTTACTAGATTTTCGCTAGATTTATTAGTTAATTGCAAGAGTACTTACAAAAAGAATTTTAAAAAAGAGACAACATTTAGATAATTATTCCAAATTAATAGCAAAGAACTAAAGCATATTTAGGCTAGATCTTTGTTAAATCTTCTTTAGACGTAGAAGTTAATATTGCTAATTACAAATATACTTATAGAGAGAATCGAAAAAGAAGAACAATAATTAGATAAATATCTCTATTTAATAACAAAGATTTGCAACATATTTAAATTAAATCTTTGTTAGATCTTTGTTACATCTTTTCTTAATTTATCGAATAACTTTGTATTTGTTAATTAATTGCAAATTTGCTTGTAAAAAGAATCGAAAAAAGAGAACAATAATTAAATAAATATCTTTATTTGATAACAAAAGTCTACAATATATTTAGACTAGATTTTTGCCAAATCTTTATTATATTTTTTCTTGATTTACTAAATATAATTGTTGTATTTATTAATTAATTACAAGTGTACTTAAGAGTAAAATTAATATTAAAATAAACGTTTCTAGTAGAAAATATTTAATATAAGTTATATTAAATAACTTTAAAAGCTAACATTTAATATAATTAAACAATTACAACTTATTGAAAGACATAATTAGAAATATACGTTAATTAAATTTTTGATAGCAAAAATCAATTCGATTAGAGCTAACAAAATAGCGACAAACAAAATATCTTAAGCAAAACAAATATTAATATTGTAGATTGCGTTCTTTTATTGTCTATATTATTAATATTAATATAACTAGCAAACAAGTTATTCTTAAAGTCGAAAATTGCTACAAAGTATTCTTTTAAATAAAATAAATATATAATTCGCATTAATACGAAGAAGAAGAAGTTAATATTAAAAATAACAATTAATTAAATATTGTAAAAAAGAAAGCTAAATATTAAAAAAAGATACAATTTAATATTTGAAAAGAAAAAAAATATTTGTTTTGCTTGTAAACAATATAAAGATATACAAAAGATTCTTAATCTATATTAAAAATTCTAGAGATATAAATATTATTCTAAGTAATAAGACAAAGAACTACAATTTCTTAAAATAGTATAAAGAACATATATAGAAAGCAAATTATAAATTTGAAAGATTATATATATTTGTAATTACAAATAGATCGAATATTATAAAATTGACTACAAATACTTTAATTAAAAGACGTAATTTTAACGCAAACGTAAACTTTAATAGATATAAAAACTCTAGAGTTCGAGAAGCAATTATTGTTACGCTTTGTAATATTTATGTTGCAAACAATTATCTTAATATTGCATAAAAAATTAATCGAAATATTGACGCTCAAAATACTATTTTTTTGCATAGAAGAACATTTTGACTTTGAGCTTGCTTAAAATCAATCAATTCCAATTAATATAATTTGAGAACCAAGATATGCGCACAACAATCTCGAGAGTCCTAAAAGACTAAAAGCTTCTAAGAAGACTTATCTCGATTTGCCAATATATTGTCATTTTTTTAACGTTATATTTTTTTACAAATTTAATTGTTATATTAATCTTATTTTTGAATTTGCTATTTATAATTATCTTCTTAATATATTTATAATAACAAAAAATGTTCTTCTATAGAAACTTTACTATAATAAGTATTTTAAGATTCAAAATTGTTTTAGTTTTTATCTATTTAATTAGATTGTTTCGAGCAATTATTAGATTTACTTTAATAGATATTTTTGCAATTAATATATAAATGCAATTTATAACAATCTTTTTTTACAAATCGAAAATATAAGTCGAATATATAATCTTCTTTTGTTTATTAGAAGTTTTTCGCTAATATTTGTTGCAGCTTGCAATATTTTTTTTGCAAAAATTAAATAGATTTTGCTATTAATATTGATTTGCAATATATTAATAAATACTCTTTTTTTTTATAATTACTTTTGTTATGCAAGCTTTTTATAATTCGATTTTTGTCTTTTGTTTAATTTATTACTTTACGCAAAGATATATTTTTGTTTATCTTTGAAAACAAACGCTCTTCTTTTATTAAAAAATAAAGAGCATAATTTTTAAATTTGCAAAAATTCTTCTAACTTATATTTAATTTTTGCAACAAAATTAAATATCGAACGATTTGTTTAAATTTATCAAAATATTTATTTTCGAAAATATTTTGTTCTTTTTTAATATTGTTATATGTGTAAAACAAACACAAATACAATTTAACTAATTATTAATAAAAGTATTAATATTTTTCTTATTAGTTCTATGAATATTGTCGAACAACTCTTTTAATTTTTTTAAAAATTTGTTAATTGTTGTGTGCTTTTAATTAAATATATATTGTATATTAAAATTAAAGAGACAAATTTAAATTAATTAGCAAGTTACTAAAGTATTAAACAAATTTGTTGCAAAGCAATTAAGTTAAATTATTAGAATATTTGTATTAATTTTAATTATAAATTAAATTTCATACAATTAAAATTGTACTTTCTTTAAGATTTTTATAAGTCTCTAGCATTTTTGCTTTTTAATATTATATTAAGATTTTTGTTTATTTCAAAGCTTATTTTTATATTGTAAAAAATGTTTTCTCTTTGTTATTATATTAATTTGTATTAATACAACTTTTTAATTCTTTAAACTAGAATCTACAATTAAAATAATTTTGCTAATTAAAATAAAGTAGTTTAAGATATATATTGTTAACGTATTTGTTAAACCAATCTTTAATCTATTTATAATATCTTGCTATTTAAAGTCTTAAACAAAGATATATTTTGTCTTAAATAAACAATAGATTAACTTTGCAACAATTACGAACTTTAATATTTAAATTCAATAATAGATATATATCTCTATAAAAATTCTAACTTTAAAAATATCTTTGCACAATAACTATTTAACAATCTTAATAATTTTAATATTATTAAGAAATCGTCTATTAAAATTATATACAAAATCGACAATTTTAATTTCTAACTTGCAAAATTAAGATTTTTTGTTAAATATAATGCATTCGAACAATTTTACGTTTTTTAATATTATATTTAATTACTAAATATATTTTAAAACAAACAATTTAATTTCTAGAATTATCTTTTTGTTGTTATAATTTAACTTAAATTCTTTTATATTTATATTGTTTACAAATAAATAATATTTGTCGAATTTTTTTTAAGAATTCGTATTACAATTCTTACAAATTAAGTAATCGAATTAATAGCACTCTATAATAGATAAATTATTTTAAGTAATTTAAGAAAAGTTATAAAGACAATAAGATTGCAACTCTTTAACGCAAGATTTATCTAATTGTATTCTAAGAAAAAATTAATTAGTAACGCAATTATTATTTCGACAAACTCTTTTGCAAACTCTTTGATATTAAAAGATATATTAATATTTTAAACAATTATTTTGTTTATCTTTATAGTCGCATTAATTATACAATATTTGTTTTTCTTCTTTTTATTTATTAGAAATCAAAAATTTCGATAGAAATTATAATAGTATTTTAGCAAACTTGTTTAAAGACGTCTCTTTAATAACGTAATTATAATAGAATTTAATGCTTAAAAAATTAAAAATTTTAAAATTTGTTATATCTTACATTTTATAGTACAAATTTCTTAATTAGATACAATCTTTAATTTAATTTTATCTATTTTAGCAAAGTTCTATATTAAAACAGTTTTACAATTAAAGAGTATAATAATTAAGAGTTTTTGTTTTTGCGAAAAGAGTTTAAATTTTATAATTAGTTTCTAAATATAATTCTTAATAAAACAAGAGCTATATTTAATATTTAAGAACTTAAAGGTTAGAAAAAAGTTATATCTTTTGTTAAATTTCTTTTAAGAATTCTTTGTAATTAATAACTTTAACATGTCTTTCTAGTTTAAATACTTGTTTAAAATAGAATTATTTGAATTGTTTATATTTATCGAATTTGTTTTTTAAATCTTTTGCTTATATATTGTATTTATTCGAACAAATAAGCACAACACAATAAAAAATTAATAAAGAATATCGAATTTTTTAAACAATTAAATAGTAAAAGTCTCTTTTATAATATATAATTAAAAAGTTCGAATTATTAGTAATTCTAAAAATGTTTAAAACATAATATTAATTCAAATATTTATTTAATTTTGATTAGCTATATTAACATACAAGCAAACGCTAATGCTATTTATCTACTCTAATTAATTAGAATTTTATCGATTCTTTTCTTTAATTTTATTTCGCAATATTGTTACTTTAATAACTTTAATCTTTATTTTTGAAGAATTTTTGCAATTAGATTTGCGAAGTCGAACAATCATATTAACTAAACAATTATCTAGAGATTTAAAGATTTCTCTAAGAATATAACGTTTTTATTTTTGTTATTAAAGTAATTAATAAACATTTCTAAAATATTAACACGCTTTGCTTTGTCTCTAAAATAGACTATTTATTCTAGAAAGTTGTCGTTTATATTTACAAAGTTTATTCGAACACTTTGCTAAAAAAATCGATTTAATAAAATTTTGTAATCAAGTTAAAAAACAACAAAAATAAAAATAAAAATTATTACTCTTTTAATTAATATCTTTGCATCTTTTATTTTTTCTTCGAAACAAATACGTACTTTTATAACTTCTATTAATAAGATAAAAATATTTTGTCAAATAATTAAATTAATTTTGTTCGCAAAACTCTTGTTAATACAATTGATTTTCGCATTATTATTAAATATTGCTTTGATTTTTATATCTTTTAATTATATTTACGCAATTAAATAAACAACAAAATACAAAGTTCTAAAAGATTTTACTTTCGCAATAATATTTTCAAAATAAACAATTTTAATAAATTTAACGCTAATTAATTTTATAATAACAATTGTTTCTTTCTTTTTTTTTATAAATTTCTAAGATTTTCTCTTTGTTATTATAGTATCAAATTTTTTATTAAAAAGAGAACAAAAGAAAAAGCAACTTAAATTAAAACAAAAATCTAAAAGATTTATTATTTATTATTTTTATTTTTAAGATAAAAATACTTTGAGTTAAAACTTTAAAATCGACTTAATTCTTTATAATTTATAGTATTTTTTTGAATATTCTATTTGCTATATATAGTTTGCAAAAGTCTTTTGCTTCTTTTTAGATTTGCTTTTTTAATACTTAATAACTCTTAAATTAAAATTAATTATTACAAAAATGTTCTTTGTTATAACGTTCTTTATTTTTGTTTTTATTACTTTTTTTTTATATATGTTTTTTTGTCTAAAACTTTTGTTATCTTTAAATAATTTCTAAATTTAACGTTTTTAATCTTCGAGAATTTCCTTTTCTTTTTAATTTTTTCTTTAATTATTTTAATTAATTGCTTTATTAAAAACTTCTAAAGTATTTGTCGCTTAAAAGAATTTTATTCTAATTAAGTTTTTTAGATTTTTATTATTATTTAATTCGATTTATTATTCTTTTTATTTTTTAACAAAGAATTAATATTTAATTTTATTGTTATTATTATAATTATGAGATTTCGAATACGATTTTGCGTTCTTTATTAAAAACAAATTCTTATAATCTCTTTTTTAATCTTCGCATTATTAAGAGACAACTTTATTTCTTTATTTTTAAAATTGTTAAATCTATAACAAATTTTGTTGCTTTTATTTATATAAATCTTTTTATTTGCTATTAAAGTTATTAACTTTAGACAAACTTATTGTTTATACAAATTGTAACAAAACAAGTACTTATTTAATTTTAATAAAAATCAATTGTATTTAAGAACAAATACAAATTCTTAATAAGTATAAATTGTTTTTTAAGATAAACTTTAAACTATTATTTAGATTTAAGAAAATACAATATACGAAGTTTTTTATAATTGCGTTGTTATTGTTTGTTAAATTATTTAATAAATTTTGCTCTTTATTATTTTGCAAACACTATTAATCTTAAAATCTTTAAAAGCTTGTATTAAGATATTTAGAGTTTTATTAATTTTTGTAATTTCAATCGCAATTGCTAGCAATACTAGAGAAACAAAAATTATCTTCGACGTAATTTTTTTTTATAAGATCTTGCTTCTTGCTTCTTGCTTATTATATTTATTAATTTATTTATATTAATGTTCGCAACTTACTAAGCAATTTAATTGCTATTAATGTTTATTTTTTGCATAATTATTTTATTTTTGATCCATTTTATAATTGTCTTATATAACAATTTAAATATTATAATAATTGCGTTGTTTAAATTAACTTTATGCTTTTGCATTATTTTAGCGCAAATATTACAAAAAAGACTCTTTAAATATTACAAAAATCTAATACATTTATCGACTTAATTAAGTTTAATAAGCTTCGAAAAAATAACTTTAAATTGTTAACTATATTTACGAATATTATTCGACTTTGCTCTTAATACGCTTTTTAAAAATTCTAAAAAAACACAAAAGTTAATTTTTTAATCTAAATTTCTATCTTTATATTTCTTTTTCAACTTATTTATTATTTTAAATTACTTTTTATTTATTTAGACAACAATAAATTTAATAAAGTTCTCTTTAAGTTTGTCGCAATATTAAGGCAACTTAATAATTTTATATTAAAAGATAACTTTATGCTTATTACAAAAATCTAAAAATTAATTTAAAAAGTCGATAATATTAACTTTATTAAAGTGCAATGTTTCTAAAGTTTCTAAAAAAGATATAAGAATTATATAGTAATAGAATTCTACAATTCTTATAAAGTTATTAAGTAAATTTGTTGTTAATATAGATATATTAAAAGAAAGTTTTGCAATCTTTTTATTGTTTTAAGATATTGTTTTTAAAAGAATAGCTTAACAACAAATAATAAAAGTAACAACTAATAATAATTAATTTAAAAAATAATATTTTTAATTTGCAAATCTCTTTATTTTCTTTTCAAAAATATCGAAAAAAGATTTTCTTTTCTTTTTTTAACTTTGCGTTGTTTTTTTATTTATTGTTTCTTTATCTTTTTGATTGTTTATAAATAGACATTCTTAATTTATTATTTCTCTTAATTAGTTGTCGATTTATTGTTAACAAATATCTTTGCGTTAAAGATTTGCTTTAGTCTCTATTAAGAAAAAAGTTCAAATAGTATTTTCGCCTTTAAGCAAATAAATCAATTATATTGCTAAGAAGCTTCTTTTAATAACATTACTACAATTAGCAAACAATTTATTGTTTTAACAATAAATATTAATTGCAATTTTAATAAAATATCTTAATCTTTGAATTTACAACTCTTATTGTTATTTTTAATACTTTAATTTTGTCTTTCCTTTTTTTGCTTTTTAATTTAATAATATTTTGATTTCTAAATTGTTAATTTTGTGTTTCTAATTTTTAAAGTTTTTAATTTTAATAATTTGTCAAAATTAATCTATCTTTTATACTCTTTTTTTTGTGTTTTTAAGTTTTTAAATTTTTAAATTTTTAGAATTGTTTTTAGAGATATATTAACAACTTGTTGTTTTAATATTTGTTGTTATAACTAAGTTTTTGCGTTAAACTTTAATATAACAAGATAAAAATAAAATTCTAATTAGTAGACAACTATAACAACAAAGATTTATTGCAATATATATATAAATTGCACTATATAATTTAATAGTATATTAAGTAGCTAAGATTCTAAGATCTAAGTAAGAGAGATCGCATATATATTGCAAATAGATTGCTAATACTAGTAACAAGTATCCCTAAGTATGTAGTCTAATATTAGTTGATTACTTAACTATAGCGTCAATTTTAGCTTCAATAAATATTTTCTTTTTCTAGATATAAGATTGTTGCGTATACGAAATATTGTTATATCGATAATCTTTTTTAATTTTTTAGTATCTATAATAGCTATTGATTTTTGCATTAGCTTTTTCAAATAAACGTTAATAAAAAATACGTTAGTTTTTATTTATAGAGTCTTCGTAAATGTCGTCTTATAGATATTAATAATACAACAAAGTGCTCTTTTCTATATAGATTGTAGCTTTGCGGATTTTTTTTTTCGTTTTTTTAATAATAATCGAAGTATATTATGTTGCAACATTGTATACAATTATTAACTTTTCTATTATTATATATTTGCGTTTTTTTGTATTTATCGATGTGTCAAATACGAAGCTTTCAATTATTAAGACTCTTTTGTATTTAATTATTAATTTTGTTTCTATTTATTACAAATGTGTCTTTTATCTTAATCTAAAATTAAGTTAAATTTTTAATATTTTTATATTAAATTTAACAATTATCTTGTATTTTGTTAATATAATATTAACAATTATGTCGAATCTCTTCGAAGTGCGTAAAAAATAAATTAGCTTATACTTCTTTTTCGCAAACTTAAAGTTATAAGTTTGTATTTATTGTTTATATTTATTATATATTTGTCTTAATATCTTGCAATTGCGTTCGATTAATTTCTTGTATATTAATATATTTATATTGTTTACAAATTTTATAATACTAATTTGCAATCAAATATTATTGCATTACTTTAATAAATTTATATTATAAAAGAAATATAATATTAAAAACAATAAGAAACTCTACAATATATTTATGTCAATTTTGCGCTTTTTTATCATATATTTCTTGATAATTAATATAGTGCGTTGCTTCTTTAAGAAATCTTTTACCTAGTTAAATAACTTAATAGAAACTTTTCGCTTTTTTATATTATATAGAAGTCGAATATACAATATATTGTTAAAAACGTCAAATATATTAAAATTTAATAAAAATACTACTTTCTTCTTTTAATTACTTTATATAATTTATATCTTTTTTGTAATTAATTGCAATATTATATTTAATAAATATTATTTCTTAATCTCTATTTAAGTATTTAATAAAATATTGTATGTTTCAACAATATAGTGCAATCGATTTAATATTATTAATTTTAGTATTTTGTTTAGCGTGTTAAGCAATGCAATAAATTTAAAAAATAACAATTTAAATTTTTTTTCACTCAATTTACTTATATAGTATTATCGTAATTGTCTTTTTAAAATAAAACAATTATATTTTCTTCTAAATATAATCGTCGAATAAAGATTGCATTTGCTTTAAGATAACGCAAATTAGTTATCTAAGTGTTCTATTAATTATGTTGTTAATATTTAATATTTTATTTAAATTTGTCTTGTATATTGCTTTTGTTATTTTGTACTCTAATATTGTTTTGCTATTTTTAATTAAAAATAAGTAGAGAAAGTTCTCTATGTTATTGATTAAAACTATTAATAAAGATAAAAAATAAGTTTGAAATATTATTTCTATTTTTTTTTTACAATTGTTGCTATTTTTGTGTTTATTCGAAGCGACAAAATTGTAAACTTAATAAATATGTTTGTTGTTATATTTTTAATTTATTTAGCTATTTTAAACAAACTTTTAAAGATACTTTTTAAAGCTTGTATCTAGCTTCGAAACTTATCTTTTTTATATTTTTTTAAAATTTTGTCTTTTTTATTATATATTTAAATATACTTCTTTTATTTGTAAGAAATACAATATTAATATTACAATTTTTTTAGTTTTTTTAATTACGTTAATATATTTTTGCGTTTATTTTAATTTAACTTTTTTGTATAATTTTGTTTACAAAGTTAAGTTTTCGATTGTCTTTTTTAATATTTCTATTAATTTAAATATATACTTATTAATATTGTTTTGTTCTATTATATTGTTTAATAAAGATTTCGATAAAAGTTTTCTTAACGTATTGTTAAATTTCTTAATATTTATAGCTTTCTAATTATGTTTAAAACAATATATAGACTTCTTTTGCAATCTAAAATCTAATATTGTTTTTATTAGCAAACAATTTAATAAACTTTTTATCTTTTCGTCTATTTCGCAATATATTAGACAATTTGTTATTTCTTTTGTAATAAACAATAAATCGATAGTAATTTGCGTTCTTTAATAATTTCTTGTAATTATATCTTGCAAAAACGCAAATATAATATTAATTATATATATTATATTTAATAAATTGTTAAATAATTGATATTATCTAAAATATAAAGATTTCTTTTACAAAGAATAATATAGATTAAAGTTGTCTATTATAATATTTTTTTTGGCATTTCTAGTATTTTTTAAATTGAGTTAAGATTGCTTCTATTTATTATATTGTTATAATTGTTAAAAAATAAATTATAGACTTTATAAATATTAATAGACTTGTGCTTTACAATATTGTCTCTTAATTATAATTATATAATTATAGTTTCTATATTTTTAATATATTATATGCTATATTAATTAATATTGTTAACACATTTATTAATATAAAAGCAAATATATTCTTTGTTATCTATTAGCGTAAAGTTTGCGTATTTAAGATTATATATTTCTGTCTTAATATAATAACGTTACAACCTTTATATTATTAATATATTATAGTTTTTTTTGTTTTTTTTTGTAATAATATAATTATTATTTTGTTTTTTAACTTATATATATTGTATTACAATATACAAAACTTGTTTTATATATTTATTAAGTTTCTTGTTAAAGTTTGTGTTTATTTATATAAGATTTTTTATCTTTTAAATAAAGAAAATGTTTAATAAATTTAATATATTTTAATTAAATATATTTGTTAAATTTAATTTATTTATTAAATTTTAAATTATTATTTTGTTATTATTTTGTTCTATTAAAGTAAACTAACTTTTTATCGATTTGTTAAAACGTTTCTTTTTAATTAGTTGTTAAATTACGCTTTCTTTTGTTTTAATAAAAATATTTTGCAAAACAATAATTTAAAACAAATATTTTATTGTTATTGTTTTTTTCTTTAGTATATTTCTTAAAATCTATATAAATGCTATTGCGTTTTCAAAAATTATTAAAATCAAATTAAATTTTTTTTTTAATTTAATTGTTTTAACAATATAATATAGAGATTTTATTTTTGTAATTTTTTAAATTTTTATCTTTTTTTTTTATCTTTTAGAATACTTAAAATTGTATACTTTGTAAACGTTGTTACAAACTTCGCACTTTTATTAAAATATATTTTCTTAATAAAAGTATTAATCGAAGCAATGTTTTTGCGCATAATATATATATTGTTGTTAATTCTTGTATTTATATATAAGATATTTGTATTTTTAACACTTTATATATTGTTTTATTTTGCACTTTGTATTATAATATTTTACTATTTTTATATTTAATTTATAAATTATTTTTAATTATATAAGAACGTTTGTTGTTTTTGCGCTATTTATTTATATAACAATTAAAATATGTTTTTTCTTTCTATTTTCTCTAGTAAGTTATATTATTTTTTCGATTTTTATATTATAATATATTGTTTTGCACAACTTTTTTATTGTTTTTGCTCTCTTTTTCTTTATATTTTTTAATATGCTTTTAACTTTTATTTTATATATTATTATTTTTATATATTTGCAACATAATATTGTAATATTAGAAATCTTCTTAATTTAAAAATTGTTTAATTTTACAATTTTTTTGCTACTTTTACTATTTATTTAAAAGACAAATTTTTTTTAAAGCGTTTTATTCTTTATATATTTTGTTGCGTTATTAGTGTTTTAATTGTGTTTTAATTGCGTATTAATACTATTATCTTTGCAATATCTATTTTGCTTACTTTTTTATCTCTTGTTTCTCTTTAATTTAAGTTATTATCTTTATTTCTTTTGTTAATTGTTGTATCGAAAGCGTCTAAATAATATTTATTTGATTTTTTTTTTGTTGTTAATAAATCTTTTGCTATTGTAATTTATATAACTCTTTCTTTTTATATAATTTCTTTAATATTCTTCGTCTTCTTTAGTTTGTCGATTGCTTTTTTCAATTTTTTTAATATTAAAACTATATTAATGCGCATTTTTTGCGCAAACAAGTTGTCTAATTGTCGCGTTAACTCTTTTGTTAAGAAAAATTATTTTATTAGCATCTTAATTAAGACAATCTTAAATGCGTTTTTTTTTCTAAATTTATAGACTCTCTTTATATTAGACGTCTTTGTTATTATATTCTTTATTATTTGTTCTAATTTGCGTTAAGACGTCTTAACAACGTCTTAATTATTTCTTAACGTCGCGTTAATCGCGTCTATTTAATTTCGTCAATTCAGATAGATTGCGAGCTTGCTCGTCAATAAATTTATTCCTTCAATCTCTTCTTATATAGTAAGATAATATAGCATTGATTTTCGTAGACTCTCGAGCTTTTTTGTTTTCTTTTATATATATTTTTCTTTATTCTTATTAATATATATATATTTTATTATTAATTTGTTTATAGTTTGGCGTAAATCAAGAAATATTTAGTATTGAAAAAGTCTTTTTTGAGATTTTGTTATTGTTGTTAACAACTTTTTAAGTATTGTTAATAAAGACTTTAAGTGCTTTAAATACTTTAAAGACTTTAACTACTTTAATTGCTTTAAAAATTCTAATTGTTACAAAAGACTTTAAAATAGTCTTCTTAATTAAAGATTAAATAAAAGTCTTTAATCTTGTAGTTTGTTTGTTAGTAAAATTAGAAAAAATTTTGTTATTTAAAGTCTCTTGCAATTGTGCGTTCTATTTAATAGTAAATATATTAATTTAATTTTATTATTAGATAATTATTGCTATAGAAATAAGTAAATTATTTATAACTTGTTTTTTTAAGACTTTATAACTTGAAAACAAGTTCTTAGTATTATTATTAAAATCTTTATTTTTATTTCTTTGTTGTTGTTGTTTATAACTTAAAGTTATTAATGCTAACTTATCTTTTAATAATCTTAAATTAGTTGTACTTAATATATAATCAAATATAATACTATATTGCTTTAATAGTATTTTAAATAATCTTTAAAAAAAAGCTTTTTGCGTAGTATTATTTTAACTTAATTAACTATCTTTATTAGCGCAAAAGCTATAGCATTTAGCATTATATTTTATTTAAAATTTAAATAATTTATCTAGCAAACAACATTATAGTTAACAATTCTACATTAAAACAATATAAATAATCTATAAATAAAAGATTAATATTATTATTAATAAAAGCAATCTTATTTTAATCTTGTTTTTTTTAAGATATTGACAAAATTATTTTGCACTATTAGTATTGTAAGAACATGCTACTATATTTGATTCTTTTTTGCCAATATAGCAATTTTAGATTATAATTTAATCTACTTGTCTATTAGTATCTTAAAAACGCTTTGTTATTTCAAATATAAAGATTAACTACAAAGAGAACAAACATAATAATAATTTGCTATATAATAGATTTTTTATAAAGAATAAGATCGATAATTAATATAATACGCATAAGCGAAAAGCTACAAACTATTAATATATAATATTTTTGCAACAATTTAGATTTTAAAGATACTTTTTATTATAAATAGATATTTTGTTGCTTTCTAGCTAGCTATTAATAACTCTTTGTCCCTTTTAATAGATTCTTATATATTGTAGCTATTAACGAGCAATTATATCGATAATTGAATTTAATATTTATTCTTTAACTATATTATCAAAAGTTTTTCGCAAAAAAAAATCTAAAAATTATCGAATTAAAGACAATTTTTATTTTGAATTCTTTATTATCGTTTAATAAATACAACAATAATTTCGAATTTTTTTTTTTATCTTTTTTGCTAAACTTTACGTTGTTATCTAAAATAACGTTTAAACTTTTTTATATACTAAAATATTATTTCTTGTTTTATATATATAAAGAATTGAAGACTCTTGTTAATTAATGTTTGTTCTTTATTAATTGCGAAAGATTTACGCAAATATATAGCGACACTATTAATTTCGAATCAATAAAGCAATTCTTAATATTTAAAAAAAATATAAGAGATCTTTAAAAAAGAGTAAATTAATTGACGAATAATAATTAGAAACTCTATAAAGAGCTTTAGAAGCAAAGAGAGAGAAATAACAAACTAAAGATTAAACTAGCAAAACAAATATTTATAAAGAAGACATCAAAAGAGAGTATAAAAAACTATAACTAATAAAATTGAAACAACAATTAATTTCTATTAGTTAACTTCAATTTTAGATTTCAACATTTTTACAAATTAAAGTCTATATCTTTTACTTCAATATTTATTACTCTTATAAATATTAATAAAGTTATAAAAATCTTTTGTTAGACAAAAATATAAATAAGAAAATCTATATAACTTAGAGTTCTACAATTATGTTAAAAATATTAGAAACAAATCGAAATGTCAAAATAAACAAGATTCTCAAATAACATTGCAAAGATTAATAAACTTATAGATTTAAAAGTTGTTTTAACAATTTAATTGCAAAAGACTTTGTAATTGTAATATCTTCTATTGTTCTTTTGCATTATTAGACTATAATAGCGTAGTTTTTAAGCTAAAGGTTGTTTACTCAATTATTATTAGTTGATTAACAATGCTTCTTTGTTATATTACTATTTTTTTGCTTATTGCATCTTTGTTAGCTATAACAATTAAAACAATAATTGCAAAGTATTTGCTCTTGTTATTGCTTAATTCGTTGTTCTTATTAATTGTTATATCGAAACGTATGCGTTTGTTAACGCTCTTAACATTTAAATGTTTTTTCGTCAAAAAGTTTATCGACATATTTGATATCTTTTTTGCGTTTAATTTAGACGTTATTATTGCGATTGCAAATGCTTTTTTCTTGTTATTTTTTTAAAATAGATTGCGAAAAGATTTTGTATTGTATATATGTTGCAAAAGTCTTACATAAACACAAATATTATTAGTGCTATTTCGCTCTCTAAAGCAATAAAAGAGAACAATAAACTAAAGATTAAAGTACAAGAATTAGAAAATAAATTGAAGAAAATAACAACGAAATTGAAAAAATAAAAGAAGAAAATTCAGAAACTAAAGAAGAACAATAAAGAATTAAATAAGAAATTAATATAAAAAACACTAATAAACGATATTTCAAACGTTGCAATAGAGTTTGTCAATAATCTCTTTTTAACTTTTTTTGTCGTCTTTGTATTCTACGCACTTATCGAATTACTAACTTAGATCTTGCTTCGCTTCGATAATAATAATAAGCTAGTAAATATAAATCGATTTTAACAAATTGAAAGAGACAAATAATAAGACTTGCGAAAGACTTGCATACAATAATAGTAAATAGATATTTAATAGTTAGCAATTTGTTAACTTATTAATTTGATTATAATGTTGTTACTTGATCGCTTGTCAAAGAGTAACAATATCTTAACTATCTAATTTAAATATCTTGCTATTAGTTAATTGCCATTTAACTAATATATATTTGTTCTTTGATAGATATATACTAGTTAGTTAACTATCTCTTCTAGAAATATTCCCGAAACATTCCTGGCATATTCCCGATATATTCCCAGTATATAATCTTATAGGTGGGCCTGTAAGAAGTTACTTTATATTTTTAATTAGTTAATATTATTGTACAATTATATTTGCTAATATTTAGTATATACTAAGTTGCAATTAAATTTACACAACTTATATATTTAAATTAAAAAAGAAGATTCGAGTCTTAGAATTTAATATAGTTAATAATATTTAATATATACTAGATTTAAATTAAATCTATATATAGACTATCTATTATTTTTCATAATTTTAATTTTAATAATAGATAGTGCTAATACTTAGTATAAACTAAATTGCGACAAAAAATATCTTTTTATTAGATTTATTATTTATTTAATTATATTTTATGTATATTAAATATAGACTTAGTATATATTTAATATAAAATTGTGCTATAATTAAATATTTATATTTAGTTATAAAATGGAAATTTAAATTAGAGAAAAATTCTTAAATATATAATAAATATATACTAGACAAAAGTATTGTATATACTATACTTATTATAATAATATTTTAGAGAAGATAAGTTTTGTATATTTGTTATATTAGAATTGTTATAATATACTCTAAAATTAGCAAACTAAATTGCAATAATATTTATACTAAATATATACTAAAATAATAGAAATAGTAAAATTAGAGAATATACTAGATTTATACTATAGATTTATTAATAAAATTAAAAGTATATACTACAATAATACAAATATTTAGAAAAGATAAAGATAAAAAACGCAACAATTGCATTTTAATTTTACAAAATATATTAGAAACTTAATGTGCAACTTGTACAATCTTACTTATTTTTAATATATACTAGAACAATACTAAATCTATATTTGAATTATATTTTGTTTAAATATATCGAAATTACGTATTTAAGATCGAGCTAATAGTTTTTCTTTTAATAACTATTAACTATATTAAATATATATCTAGCTTATTTTAAGTTTTAAAAATTAAACAAAAGTATAATTATTTAATATAATAAGATAATCAATTTATATACTTAGTATGTTCTAGATATATATCTTGTCTTTAACGCGTTTTTTTAAACTTTCAATTTTTCTGCTTAATTAAGTACAATATATATAAATCATAGACTTCATATAAATAAAGCTTATTTCAAATATAGATTTTTTATTTAAAATAAATTTTGAAATAATTAAATTATAGATTTAGTATATTTTTAATATATACAACTTGCAATAAGAGCGTCTTTTTAAACTTATAATCTTCGTTTTATTTAGCACATTCTATATTGAGTATAGACTAAACATAAATAGCGCTTATTCTAGATAGAAATTGCCACCCAAGATAAGCTCGTCCCGGATAAGAAGTCTGCATTCGGGATAAGCTATATGTCTAGATCTTGTAAAGTAAGAAATTAAAAATCTTGTAAAATATTGTGCTTAAAGCTAAATTGTTTTTGCTTTTAGTCTTAATTCTAATAGAATAGAAAATCTACAATATATAGATTTATATTTTTTTCTTTTTTTTCTTTATCTCTTTGTTAATATTTTTAATATTTAACTTGTTTTTCTTCTTTTTAAACACAATTTAGTTAAACAAATTAAACTATAAATCTTTAACAAAAAAATTAACTAAATTACCAAAATTTGTAATATAAGAGCTAAAAACCTTTTTAATAGAGCTATTATATATTTTTTGTATATTTTTATCTATACTATAGATTTTTCTATTCTTATTTAATTTGCTATAGACTTCTATATTCTTATTTTAATTACTATTGTTGCTGTAGTCTTTTGCAATTAAAACCTGCTTTTTAAGAGACTACTATAATAATTTAATCCTAATTAAATATAAGTTTCTATTAATTTTATTAGATTAAAATATTAAATCGAAGTTTTCGACAAATAATAATATATACAATAAAATATAAATAATCTAAGATAAAAACTTCGATAAATATATATTAAATATATAATTGTTATTATTAATATCTAAATTGTCTAAAATCTATATAATTAATTTAAAGAGTTCGAGTTTTGCAATTAACAAGATATTGCAAAAAGATATATAGATAATAATAAAATATTTAATAGAAAATTACTTCTAGCAAATATAATTGCTATCTACAAATAGTAGAAACAATTAAGTCTACTAATACTAGTTCTATTATATGCACTAATAATATATCTAATCTAATAAATAATATAATTAGCTATCTAAATAATGCTAGTTACGAAACAATCTTTTATAGATTTTGTTAATTTTATTTTTCGAAAAAATATTAAAATATTTTGCAAAAAGAAACAGACAAATCAAAAAAATAACATATAAGAAAAGATAATATATAGAAGAAAACAACAAAATCGATAATAGTATAGAATCGATAATAATAGAAGTCAATAATACTAAAGACTTGTAATGCTAAAAATCGATAATACTAAGAATCGATAATACTAAAGATCGATAGTACTAAGAAGCTTGTAATACTAAAAAGCTTATAATACTAAAAAACACTATAGTACTACATTGGCAATTTCGGAAAAGATGCTTTATATAAGCTAATCCTGCTATCTATTCTCTATAGAGACGACATCGGCATTTCTGCTCGTTTCTGCTCGCGCTAACCTAATTAGGATTTAAATTATTTATATAAACTAGTATTGTTTTATACTTAGTTCGAAATTTTTAGCCCAATTGGGCTAGTACTAGAGACGTAATTAATTATCAAAATTAGGATTTCTCGATTTTATTAATAGATTGGCGCTTATAGACGCGAATTTAAAGCTTTAAATTAAATTTAAAGAATAACGAAATACAAATTACTTTACAAAGTTGAAATATAGCTCTTATATATTTTGCTTAAACTATATTTATGTTTCGCATAAATATAAATATATAATTAATACAATCGTCTATTAATATACAAACAACATAAAATATATTGCGTAAATTAGATTAATACTAAGCATATATTAAACTTATATAGAATAGTTGTTATAATTAAAATTTTACGATTGTTTTTAACACACATTTTTATCGGAAAATAAACTTATTTTATACTTATTATATATTTGATTTATCTCTTATTTTCTTTGTTCTTATACTATATATACAAATGCTTATCTTGTAATTTAAGACTTCGACAACGCATTAATTACGCATAGATTTAATTAATGCTAAACTCGCATTAATACTACTTTTAAAATTATTAATTAATTATTGTTTATTGTCTTCTTTTAAATATTTGTCTTTTAATTCAAAGAATGTTTGCGAGAAGTATGCTTTTAACTTAGTTTTAAAATATACTAAGCTTACGTTAACTTACTCTTAGCGCCATACTAATATTTTAATCGAAAAAGTTCTTTTTGTATATCTTATTATATTAATTTGTACTTAGCATATACTTAAACTATGCGCAAATTAATATATCTATTATAGATATCAAATCTTCGAATAAATTATTTAATTATATCTTAAATTTAATTTATATTAAGTATATGTTAACATTAAAGAAGCGTAAAGAAGCGAAGAAATCTTGTAATAATAATGTGTTTAAAGTTTCGAAAATCTTCAAAAATTTATGTTTTATTTATATTTAATATATGCGTAATTAACAAAAAAAAGTTGTTCGTAATAATAAAAAATCAAATGTAATAATTGATTCTAATAGAAGAGTTTAAAACTCGTATATATTACATTTATATTTATTATATATATAGAAAAGAATTACGATGCTTTTTTTAATTTAAACAAGAACAAGTTTTATTTGTTAATTTACTATATTAAAATTATATTAATTTTATACTTAATAAATGCTTGCGTTCTAACTAATATTTTCATAACAGAAAAGTGTAAAATATTATTTGCGATTTTATATTACGTCTATAATACGTCTATACTAAATTTATATATAATTAATTTTTTTTTAAATAAATTTATCTTTATTAACAATAAAAGTTAATGCAATTATTTTTTTATCTATACTAAAATTATGTTAAGTCTATATTTAACTAATATAGTTGCTACAAAAATATTATTATATCTACAACTAAAAAAGATAAAGATTAGATTACTATTTATTGTATATATTATATATATGTTAAGTATAAATTAGAACAAATTAACAACAAGAAACTTTTAAAATTATTTAATTGAATCTTAGACTTAATATATGCTATATATAATGTTTTGATTTGTCTTAATTAATTGTATACTTTTAATTGTGCTTAATATATATAATATAAACAATCAAATATTTGTCTTTTTAACTTTGACTTAACAAAATAAATTAATATTTATTATATGCTTTGCTTTTGCATAATTGCTACAATAGTTATATTTTAATAAAAAATACTCTTTTACAAATTAATTTAAAATAAAATACAATTTATATTTAATATAAAATTTCTTTATATTTTTTTTAATTTTAAATCAAAATTCTCTTTTTAATTATATTTAAACATATGTTAAACTTATAGTTTGTCTACGTTTGCTATATATTTATTTTATTTATTATTTTAATCTTGTACTTAATTTTTTTATCTTAAATACTATTTTTTATAAGATAAAATTGAACAAATAATTATAATAATTTGTTGCGTTATTATATTTATTAGTTTTATAAATAATACAAATATCTTATATATAATTTTGTCTTCAATTATTTCTTTTTAATTTTGAATTTTTCAATAAAGTAATAAATCTTCTTTCAAATTAATACTTAATATAAACTTAATATATATTAGATTTATACGTAGTCTTTTAAGTCTAAATAAAAGTTCTTAAATTATTAATATTATATAGTATTTATAAAACAAAGATATAAATTTATAAATTAATTTATTTTTATTGTTGTTTTAATTGCTTAATAAATGTTGTTAATTTACTTGTAATAAAATTACATTTAAAATATTTTTTGTATTGTTAATAATATTAAATTTCTTTAATTTAACAACTTTTTTTGTTAGTTTCTTCTCTTTCTTTTGTAGAAGTTTGTTACATTTTTAACATATATGTTGCATGCATTGTTTTCGCACTTAATTTTTAATTTAATATTTCAATAATATTGCTCTATATTTTTTGTTCAATTTTGATATATTATTTATAAAGTTTAAGTCTAATTTATACTTATTCGAACTAAATAACAATATACGTCGAATTAATATTTAACGTTTGTCTTTTCTAAATAATATCTTTGCATATTGTTATATTAAAGAAAATGTTTTAGAATCTTTATTAAATATATGTTGAGCTAATATTTAACGTCCGTCTTTTTTAAATAATGTCTTTATATATTGTTGTATTAAAGAAGATATTTTAGAATCTTTATTTAATATATGTTGAATCAATACTTAACGTTTGCTTTTTTTAAATAATATCTCTATATATTGTTGTATTAAAGAAGACATTTTAGAATCTTTATTTAATATATATCGAATTAATATTTGACGTTTATCTTTTCTAGATAATATCTCTATATGTCGTCTATTAGAGACTAGGTTCGAAACCTCTATCAAAGAGATATCTAGATTAGTAACTAGACAAAACTTAGATCTATACTAGATTTAATATATAAGACGAAAGACAAAAGAGAAAAGAGAAAAGAAAAAAACAAGACAACGCTAACTATATAAGATTGCAAGCTTTATATCTAGCAAGAACTAATCTAAATTTGATTTAGTTTGACTCAAATTTGATCAAGATTAAGCTCAAAAAATTAAGCGAAATTAAGACAAAAAGATGTTTAATCGACGAACGTAGTTGACAAACTACTAACTTAATATTATAATAATAGCTTCTCTTTACAAGGCAAAGCTTTTGCGAAACAATCAAAACAATATAACGAACTATCGAAGAATTAAAGAATCAAGAGTCGAGAAAGTTTCAAAAAGCAAAATAAAACAAAACAAGATAACTAAGTTTATTAAATCAAATAAAACAAGAAACAACAAAAACAAAACAAGATATCTAGATTCAATAAATTAGACAAAATAAAAAAAGAAAATCTTTGTTATTTAAGTAAGATTTAAGCGAGACTAAGCGAGCTTAAACTAATTGAGTTAAGATTAAACGCATTTGAAGTAACAAAGCACTATCAAGACAAAACAAGAAAATCTTTGTTATCTAAACAAAATCTAGACGAGACTTGATATCTAGATTTATTAAATCAAATAAAATAAAGCGAAAAAATCTTTATTATTTAGGCAAGATTTAGACAAGATTAGACTATCTTAATCAAGACTAAATGCGTTTGAAATAACAAAACATTATTAAAACAAAATAGAAAAACCTTTGTTATTTAGACAAGATCTAAACGAGATTTGAACAAAATTAAAGACATTATCTATTCTTCTTAACATTAACAATTAGAAATAACACAAAATATTATATATAATTTCTTAACAATAAGATTAATTAAATAATATTTATTAAGAGCTTGTTAATAATTGTTCAAAAAATTAGAAAAATTCTTAAATAAAAAAACAATTTTTCTAATTAATATAGTACTTAAGCAAGATAAAATTAAAACATTTATTACGTTTAAAGTTTAAAATGCTATTAATATATTAGAATCTTTTGTTATTTTTGACAACAATAGATTTACGAAATTTCTAACGTTATTTAAAAAGAGAATCGATAACAATATAACTAACAAAAATAGCATAAAAGACGAAATAAATTTTTATAAACATAAAAAGTTCGAATTTAATAATTAAAAAATTTCTTTTAAAGATGCGCTTTATTTTAAAAAGATTAATGTAACAATTGTTTAATTTAACTACAAAATAAACAATATTAAGATTTTTAACATTAAATTAAATTTTGTTATTTACAAAATACCTAAAACAAAAACGACAAAAGCAATTAACATTAAACTTATAAATAATTTAAACAACAAACATTTTATTACGTAGATACTAAGTAAGTTTTTTGATTTTTTAAATAAAACTTTTGACATTAATTAACTAGATTTGAATTTAAGTTGTAAAATTAAAAAGCAAAAGTTTTAAAAACTTAAAGTCTAGACGTAAGTTCTAGCTCAAATTAATTAAAAAAAGCAAAACGAAAGTTGTAAATAAAGAGACGTTGTTAACGACAAACTTAACGTTTAAAAATTATTTAATTCAATTATTTTACATGTAGTTAACATAAATGCGAAAATAATATTTTATAACAACATTAACTTGTTTAGTTTAATTATTAATTTCGAAATAATATGCAATAAATAACTTAACGTCAATCTTTAGTATTTAACAAAGATATTTTTAAATATTAAAGATAAATTGTGTATCTTAATTAAATACGAAGAACTTAAATAATTTGTAATTTTTTCAAACGTAAACGTAAAAACAATTAACGATTTCTTTTACTTTTATAGAAGTAATAAAAACTAAATATTTTATTTTGATAAAACAATTAACGAAAACAAGAACGTATTTATACGTAATACTTATAAAAATACTAGATAATAAAGAATCTACATAATTTATAAAGATATTACGTTAACAATATTTAAAAACAAGAAAAAAACGCAATTATTTTTGCGTCTTTTGTTTAGAAGACTTGAAACAAATACACGTATAACAATTTTGTATAAAGCGCTAAATATACTTATAAATATTAGATTATTAATAAGCTCAACTAATTAGTTTGTAGTATTTTGTTCTTTTTAAATAATTATTGACAACATTATTGTAAGCAAACTAGATTACGCAAAGACAAAGACAATTTAAATTAAGAATATATTTTTTTTCTTAAAAATACAAGAAGTTAAAACGTTCTTTATATTTAACTAAAAAAAATTTATTATAATGACGTATTTTATTGCAAAACGCTTCGAATATTTAAAATACAAATTAATTGTTAGCTTTAACTTAATTTTATAAAGTTTAAATAAAAGTATCTTTTAAATTTTTGTTAAAATTTAGAATTTTTTAATTTAATTAGAGTTCAATATTATTAATGTTAGATTCTTTTATATTTAGCTTTATTAAAGCTAACGTAACAAAAAAAGTTAAAAAGACTAGAAAAAGATATAATTAAATAGAATTTAAAATAATAGCTTAATATTGAAGATTTTTAACAATTTTAAAATTTAGAACGTAAATTTTTAAAATTGTTTAATGTTAATATAGATATTAAGAGTTAAAAGTATTTCTTTTTTTAAAAAGATCTTTTAAGCAACGTATAAAAACGTTTGATTTTTTGTTAATTTTGTTAAGACAATACGTAATTCAATAGTTGAATTAAGGCAAAAATTCGCTTTATCGAACTTAACAACAACTTAATTGCTTAATTAATATAAAATACTTTAAATTTTTATAATTTGTAATTATTTTAATTAAATAAATTAAATTTTTAAGCTTAAGACGTTATTCTTTAAATGCGCAAACAATAATTATAAGTTTTTTATTATAAATCTTCTAATTACATTTAATTAAATTGTGCTTCTTAAAAAAGTAAACAACTAAATAAAGAACTCTCTCTTTATTGTATTAGAAAAAAATGTCTTCCAATACATAATTTGAAACATTAGTTTTTATTATAGTTTTGTAATTTAAATTGTAGTAACAAAACACTATATTAAAGATAAAAACTTTTTTCAAAATAATAAATGCTAATTGATATTTCTTAAATTAGACAAAAAATTAATTCTTTTTAATTAAATAAATTAACAAAACAACTATTTTACTATAATTGTAGATAAATCTTCTATAAAAGTTTGCAAATTCTAGAAAGCTTTAAATATTTTTAACGTTAATTAAAGTAAATCAATTAATTATAGTATCTATTTTAGTTAAATCTATCTTAATCTCTTTAATAATAATTATTAATTCTAAATATAAGACTTAGATAACGTGAAACTTGCATTTAATTATGTTTGCTTATAAGTTTGCTTCGCACAACTTTCGAAAAATAAATTTAATATAAATTTTATATTTCAATTTATTATTATTGTAGATAAAAATGTTATTTAAATAAATAATACAAAACTTATTTAAAAACTTTTGAAAAATATTGTTAATATATTTTTGAAACAAAACAAGTTTATTATATAGATCAAAAAATATAACAAAATATTCGAAGAATTTAAAACAAATACGAAAAACAATAAAAACTTTATTTTTTTTCTCGAATACGTAATTAATTAAACGCTAAAATAATATTTAACTTAATAAAAATTTTAACTTGATTAAGACAATTTAATATCTTAAAAATTAAAAACAAAAAATATTTATTTTTAATTATAATAGCGTTTAAATTTTTGTAATTTACGCAAAATCTAAGTTTATCTTTAAATTTTTTAATAAAAAAAAATAAAAATTGTTGTTTAAGAGCAACTTGTTCGAATAAATTTTTTGCTAAAATTTTTATTTAAATAACAACAAAGTTTTAAAGTTTTATTATAACTTATATTGTATAAAATAAAAATTAAAGACTAAATATCTTTTTTAAACTAAATAACGTAATTGTAGAAACAATAAAAAGGCAGAATATTTGTCTCTTTCTTAAAGAAGATATTAAAAAACTTAAAATATTTAAAAAATAAAATTGTAACTAAATTAACATTTTTGCTTTGTTAATAATATTTTAGATTTTTTTAAGTAATAAAGATTATTAAATAAAGTTTCTTTTTTATTGATAAAGTGCTAAACAATAATCTTAATTATAAGTATTAATTTTAATATTCTTATAAAATAACAAGAGTTTTAAAAGATTTAATAAATTAAAGATTTAAACAAGATTTAATTTAAATTTAGACAAGATTTTAACTAAATTTAAAAAAACGTCTATTTCTTGTAGAGTAATACTAAATATTTTAATATTTTTTGCGCAAACAATGCAATTAAATTTACGAACTTTTAACTTAATTACGTTAAATTATATAAAAGATTGTTCAACTTGTTTTGTACGTTGTTTAATAAAATTTTAAAAAATAAAAAACTTCAATACTTGATTTTCGAAAAGTATCTTTTTTAAATAATTTAAAAAATACAATTAGAAACTTTTTGCTTTAAATTAGATAAAACAAAACAAAACTTAAAATCGAAATAATTAGATTGTTCTTTATAAATAAAACTAAATTATTTTTAAAGAGCAAAACTAAATTGCTTTTTACAAACAAATTGCTTCTTGTAAGCAAAATTAAATTGCTTTTAAAAAGCAAAATCAAATTGCTTTTTGTAAACAATTTACTTCTTATAAGCAATTAAATTGCTAAATATCTTTTAACAAAATAAACTTAAACTAAAAGAAAAGATTTAATTATTAAAAAAAATTACAAAAACATTTTGATTTTAAAGCTTTTATACGCATTAAGACTTTTTAAAAGACAAAAATTTTTTTTTTCTTAAATAGTATTATAAATTTTAACAAACAATTAACAACAATATTTAAAATAAAAAGAAAAATATATAATAAAAATATTATAATTAAAGTTTGCGTTAATAAAGTAACAACGAAGTTACAATAAATTTATAACAATAGAATACTAATTAAGTTCAATAATATAAAGAAATAATTTTTCGATATAATTGTTAAAAGTTATAATAATTTTAACAATATAAATAATATTGTTTGTTAAGATTGCTTAATTATTAAAATCTTAAAGTCTACAAAAATAAATTAATTAATAAAGAGAAAAATTATATTGTTGCGTAAAAAATTTATTAATAAAGATATAAATTAAGACTTTATTATTGATTAAAACTATAGCAAAAATTCGAAATTAAATTTAACATAAAACAAAGAAAACTATTATATAATTATCTTTAAATATAAAATTAAATTTAAAGAGTTTTAAAGTTGTTTTAATTAAAAATCTTTTATAAAAATAAAAAAAAAATAAAAACAAAGAAACTAAAAGACAAAAAAATATATATATTAATTTTCGAATACAACTTTGCTTAGAAACTAAACTTTTTTTATTAATAACAAAACATCTTTATTAATACTAAAAATATTATCTAAATTGACAAAAAAAAAAAAAATTATTATTAAATTTTTTTTTTGCAATTTTGTCTAAATATTGCAACTTGCAATAATAATATAACTTCTATTTATTACAAATTTCTTTAAACTCTAAAACAATTAAGAATTTGTCTTAAACAATAACAATAACAAAGCTTAAATTTATTAATTTGTTAAATACTATAAAAATTATTAACACAAATAAGACAACAAAAACAAAAATAATAATGCAAAATTTTAACAAGTTGCTAATAAAAATAAAGTTCAATTTTTGCTTAATTAAAGCAATAACGATTGTTGTAATACAAAATTAATAATACTTAAATTGTTAAAAATTTTTGTTAATTTTAATAAAAACTTAAACTTATTGCTAAAAGATAAATAATTGTTTGTTATTAAAAGTTTGTTAAGATATAACAACAATTTAAATAAAAAAACTAACATTGCGCTTTATATAATTAATTAATAAGGCGTTTTTTATTTAAGAACGTTCTTTTTTCTAATAAAAAAAATTGTAATATTTAACAAAGCTAATAAAGTTTTGCTTTAAAGTTTTGCAAAAATACAAATATATATCTTTTAATTCAAAGAAACTGTTATAATAATAACGCAAATTTCGACGTTATTTGTCGAAGAAAACAATAATATAAAGATTATTGATTTAATATTAACTTATAAAATTATAAATTTTGTTATCTATAATAAGTTGTAACTTTGCATAAACAATTTTAATTTAATCAATAAAATATCGATTATAATTTATATTTATATGTTATATAAAATTTTGCTCTTATACATTTAACTAATTTTTGTCTTTTTTGTATTGTAATATATTAAGAAGCTTTTCGAATTTAAAAACAATAAAAGTAATAATATTTATAGAAAGCAATAGAAGTTGTATAATAAAAATAAACTAATTGTTTATAGTTTGAGCGACAATTTGTGCAATTGCAATTATAGATATTGAGTTTAATTTTGCAAAAAAAAAGTTTAAAACAAACGAAATAAAAGTAATATTAATATTAAATTGTATTTGATTTTAAAGCTCTCGAAATTAATATAAAGCTTCGACTAAATTTTGAGTAACTTGTCGAACGAACTTCTTAATAATAAATTCGATGTCTAGTAAGAGTTTTAGATGCTTTATTGAGTTAATAATTAAATAAGTATTGATATACTTAAAAAGATTAGATTTTAACGCATAAAAGTGTTGCAAAAAGTGCTAGTCTTTCGTAATATTAAAAATTAGATTCGAAATCTCTATTAAAGACATATCTAAATTAGTAACTAGATAAAACTTAAATCTATACTAGATTTAATGTATAAAACAAAAGACAAAAGAGGAAAAAAAGAAATAAAACAACGCTAACTATATAAGATTGCAAGCTTTATGTTTAGCAAAGATTAATTTAGATTTAATCTAGTTTGATCCAAATTTAATTAAGATCGAGCTTAAAAAATTAAGCGAGATTGAGACAAAGAGTTGTTCAACCAACGAACGTAGCTAGCAAACTGCTAACCTAACACTATAACATTGTCGTATTAAAGAAAACATTTTAGAATTTTTATTTAATATATATTGAGTCGATATCTAATATTTAGTTTTTCTAAATAATATCTTTGTATATCGTTGTATTAAAGAAAACGTTTTAGAATCTTTATTTAATATATGTCGAGTTAATACTTAGTATCGAAAATAAATATTATATTATCTTACTATACAAGAAGAGATCGAAGAGATAAATCTACTAGCGAACAAGTTCGCAATTTACTTAAATTAATAAAACCAAATAAACGCAATCGATGCAATATCAATAAGTAATCGAAACGTTGTTAAGTCGTTTTAACGCAAATTAAGACAAATAGCAAAGAATATAATAACAAAGACGTTTAACATAAAAAGACTTTATAAATCTAAGAAAAAAAATATGTCTAAAATTGTTTTAATTAAAACGCTAACAAAATAGTTCTTTCTAATAGAGAAATTAACGCAAAGACTAAACAACTTGTTTGCACAAAAAATGCGCATTAACATAATTTCGACTTTAAAAAAATTAAAAAAAGCAATTAACAAGCTAAAGAAAACAAAGAATATTAAAAAAATTATATAAAAAAAAATTATATAAATTACGACAACAAAAGACTTATTAACAACAAAAAGAATAAAAAATTAAATAGATGTTGCTTAAATATCTTTAATACAACAATTAACAAAAGAGATAAAAATAATAACTTAAATAAAAAAAAAACAAAAGATAAAAAAAGTAAACAAAATAAATATTGCAAAAATAATAGTATTAATATATAATTTTAATACAATTAAAATATTAATAACACAACGAAACATACAAAGAAAAAAATATTTTAAAAAAATATTGTCTTTCAAATAAACAACAAAAGCAACAAAAAATTTTTAAAATTAAAAAATTTCTAAATTAAAAAGATCTTTAATACAATAATATTGTATTACAAATACGCAAAAATAATAATATACAAAATAAAAGTTAAAAGTATATCGAAAAATATAAAGAAAAAGAAAGCAAAAACAATAAAAAAGTTGTGCAAAACAATATATTACAATATAAAGATCGAAAAAATAGCATAACTTATTAAAAAAAAAAAAAATATATATATATTTTAATTATTATATAAATAAATAATACAAAAACGACAAACGTTCTTATATAGTTAAAAATAATTTATAAATCAAATATAAAAATAGTAAAATATTATAATACAAAATATAAAATATAAAATAAAACAATATATAAAGTATTAAAAATACAAGTATTTTATATACAAATATAAGAATTAGCAACAATGCGTATATTATACGCAAAAATATTGCTTTAATTAATACTTTTATTAAAAATATATATCTTAATAGAAGTACGAAATCTATAACAATGTTTACAAAATATACAATTTTAAATATTTTAAAAAACAAAAAAATAAAATAAAAATCTAAGAAATTGCAAAAACAAAATCTCTATATTATGTTATTAGAACAACTAAATTAAAAAGATTATTTAATTTAATTTTAATAATTTTTGAAAATACAATAATATTTATACAAGTTTTAAGAAATATACTAAAGAGAAAAACAATAACAATAAAATGTTTGTCTTAAATTATTGTTTTGCAAAGTATTTTTATCAAAATAAAAAAAAGTATAATTTAATAACTAATTAAGAAGAAACGCTTTAACAAATTAATAAAAAGTTAGTTTACTTTAATAGAACAAAATAAGAATAAAACAATAATATCGAATTTAATAAATAAACTAAATTTAACAAATATATTTAATTAAAATATATTAAATTTATTAAATATTTTTTTTACTTAAAAGATAAAATATTTTATGCAAATAAATACAAATTTTAACAAAAAACTTTAATAAATATACAAAACAAACTTCGCATATTATAATATAATATATACAAATTAAAAAGCAAAATAATAATTATATTATTGCAAAAAAAAAAGAATCTATAATATATTAATAATACAAAAATTGTAATATTATTATATTAAAACAAAGATATATAATTTTAAATGCGCAAGTTTTACGTTAATAAATAACAAAAAATATATTTGTTTTTATATTAATAAACATATTAACAACAACAACTAATATAGTATATAATATATTAAAAATATAAGAACTATAATTATGCAATTGTAATTAAAAGATAATATTGTAAAGTACAAAATTATTAACGTTTATAAAGTCTATAACTTATCTTTTAATAATTATAACAATATAATAAATAAAAACAATCTTAATACAATTTAAAGAGCGCTAAAGATACAAAAAAAGAGCGTTATAATAAATAATTTTAATTTATATTATTTTTTGAAAAAGAAATCTTTATATTTTAAACAATATTAATTATTTAACAATTTATTAAATATAATATATATAATTAATATTATGTTTGCGCTTTTGCAAAATACAATTATAAAAGATTATTAAAAATCGCAAATTACTATTAATTTGTTGTTTATTACAAAAAAAATAATAAATTGTTTAATTTATTGCAAAATAAACAAAGAAATAAAAAATTTATTAAATTATTTGTTAATAAAAACAATATTAAATCTTAAATTGCAAAAGAAGTCTATATATTGTTTTAAATATAATTGAAAAGTTATAAATATTAAGAAGTTTAACAATATATTAA